>Ga0209311_1000063_pt1 | contig 137298 bp, 113 predicted proteins | sample AD_UKC045_MetaG_FD_184417 | JGI IMG/M metagenome (GOLD analysis project Ga0209311, IMG submission 184417) | Active sludge microbial communities of municipal wastewater-treating anaerobic digesters from USA - AD_UKC045_MetaG (SPAdes) (version 2) | ecosystem: Engineered > Bioreactor > Anaerobic...
TGTTATAGGTGGAACTTGCGTTCCCCAGGGTTGATCCACTGATGGACAGGGAATTGCTGCCAGTTAAATAAATTGCACCGCCGTTCGCAGCATTATTCTGGGTAAATGTGCTGCTAGAAATGGTTACAGAGCCGCTTCCTGTCTTGTAAATGGCACCCCCATTGCCAGAGGCAATATTGGAATGCATAATCACACTGCTCAACGATAGGCTTGATCCGTCATCTACATAAATACCGCCGCCGTTTGCAGCATTGCCGCGCCATATTTTAACATTCTGCATTGTGACGTTTGAACTGCCAGAAAGGGTGAAAATTCTGGCCGAATTATTGCCATAAATAATGGTGTCTTCAGCTCCAGCCCCAGCTATTGTGATGTTTTTCCCATTTATTGTGATTGGAAACGATTCACCAAGGGGTTGATTATAAATACCGCCGGCAACATGAATAACATAAGTATCACTCGAACTGGTTGCCTGGGTTAATGCATAGGTGATCGTTTTACACGGGGTTCCACTAACTGAACAATCATTGGAAGCATTATCCCCTGTATCAGCCACATATAAATCATAAGTGGCAGCCCTTACCGTTGAAGTTGGGATGAATCCACTCACGAGGCTGAGAATAATAACCAGGATAATACTGTACGATGTAAGGGATTTAAGCAAAGGCATGATGCTGTAGCGTTTCATGTACTCCTCCAGACATTCCTAGGTGAACTGGCCAGTTAATAACACAGGAATTACTCTACCTACCCACAAATAATAGGCACATGAACAGACATTTTATCTACAATACAATAACTCACCGGTTAATGCAAGTAAACCGAGGCCAAAGCACTTTACATAATTGCAAATGAAAGTCCTTTTTTCCTGGTCGAAATCTGATGACAACAAAATTCTCAGATTTATTATCTTCCCTCACAATTCTAAGGTATAATCAAAAATGATATAAATGTTGAATTTTTCCTAGTGAGGCATGTAATTATGGTTAGAAGTCCTTCGCCGATCCGCAATGATTATTGGGAGTCTTTTTCAATTGAGGAAGCCGACCTTGAGTTTTTATACAACCTCTTGCTGGAAAAAGAAACCCCCATGACTTCACCCGATCTTGTTCAGGCGTTGATTGGTGAAAGAATTCGGATCCAAAAAGTAGATCTCGAATCCCAACAATACCAAGAAGGGGCAATTTTCCTTCCAAAAGATCACTATGAGATAGGCCAAACCCTGTCATTCCCTGCATTTGACTGGAAGAACGGTGTCGTCATCAATATCCGCACTGGAAATAACCCTGATATCCCTCCTTTTGAGGTCCTTGAAGTTCGCATGGATAACGGCGAAGTCAAAATGATGGCCTCCGGGGTTGAAAACCACACCCTGAACCAGCCCCTGACCCAGTACCACGATGAGACCCTGTTTGACCCCGCTGCCGTGTTTACCCGGTGTGGACAGGCCCTCTGCCAGACCCTGGAGAAAGAGCTCAATGCCAACCCCGATCTGATCAACATAGCTGGAAAATGGTTTGCCAAATCACTTCTTGTTGATATTAATGCTGGGCACCTCAATCTCGCCGAAGCCGTACTGGATATGAATGGTGGCGGGCCAACCCCAACCGCCGTCCTTATGGAACAATTAGACCTTTCAGGGGATGTGAACCGTCAGCTGATTGAATTCTCTCTGGATTACGCCCTCGAAAAAGACCCGCGTTTCGATGAGGTCGGCCCTGCCGGCGAAACCCTCTGGTTCCTGCATCGTCTCGAACCAGCCGAGGTTCAGCATCCGCCTTCATTCCTTCAATATAAACCCATCGAGTATAACCAGGATGCGTTGACAAAAGATATGCTTGCCCTGGAAAAAAGCCTGGATGACGAACTCAGTAAAATTTCTGACAGCAACACCAGGCCAGGCAATGAAGCCGTCGTCACTTTGACCTATCCCCATTGGCGAAGCGGCACCCTGCCCCTGACCAACCGCATTCAAAAATTCTTCCCCACCGCTCATGAAGCCCCGCGCATCAAATTTACGCTGGTGGATTCTCAGACCAATCAATCCATGGATGGCTGGGTTGTTCGTCCAAACGGGTATATTTACGGCCTTAAGGATTGGTTTCATAACCTGGGATTGATGCCCGGCAGCCTGATCCATATCACCCGCGGAAAGAAACCCGGAGAAGTCCAAATCTACGCCGAAAAACGCCGTTCCAACCGCGAATGGGTGAAAACGGTGCTGATTGGCGCTGATGGCGGTGTGGTTTTTGCCCTCCTGAAACAGATGGTCAACGCGGCTTTTGATGAGCGCATGGCCATTGCTATCTCTGACACCGAGGCATTGGATAAAATTTGGGATAACCCTGCCAAACAAAACCATCCTCTCGATTATACCGTTCTCAATATTATGCAGGAATTGGTCAAGCTCAGTCCCCAGGGAAACGTTCACGCCCAGGAAATTTACGCAGCCGTCAATGTGGTCCGCCGCTGCCCCCCGGGTCCCATTTTCAGCGTGTTAGCATCTAACCCCTCCTTTGTTCATCTTGGAGATCTTCATTTTAGAATCAAAGAAAAAGAAGAGGAATAATGCCATATGGATACGAAGCGCTTCAGCCTGGTAAGACCCACCGTTCAGACCCCCTTCTTCATTGACTTTTCCTGGTGGAAAGAACATGATAATAACTGGCGGGTTTATATCGCTGGTTTTCTCTGCGCCGAACATCAAAAATCACTGGCCAAAAATGTCCAGACTGAGAATGAGTATCTCGATTGGATTGACCCAACCACTGCTGAAGTCCAGCAGGTTGATGCCTTGCAGCACATCCTGATCCATCATTGCGCCCGCCAGGTTGGCTTTCTGGATGAACATACGACTGTGGTGGATGCTGTTTTTCGGGCACTTCTCGCCCATCAGAATCAACCAATGACCCCCATTGAACTGGGTACCATTCTTGGGAAACAGCCCGAAATTATTCTAAAAACACTCTCCGGTCCTCAGGTTTATAAAGGCATTCGCCCCCGTCAGGGTTGACGGGATGGAAAGTAAATAATCACCACCAGGCCAATCAGAAAGACCACCAGGCCAATTAATGGATTGCCAGACATAATCAGATCTGGATATGCCAAAACAATCAACAGAACCACAATACCAATAACCCCAAAAATGATGCTGGAGGGAATTCTTCTTAAAAGACGGATCCCTCCAGTGATGTTTTGCTTAACCCCTACCACTACACTATTCTTCACTTTTGAGATATCCAGCAGACTTTGCATTTGAATGGCAAGTCCGCATTGACTGCATCGCCATGATTTTTTGGATACATTGTCAGCCAAAGCTGTTCCACAGTTAGGACAATAATGCGGTGTAAAATCAACAACTGCTTTCATAGATGCGCCTGATTATGTTGGACAAAATGGCATTTCTTGGATAAAATAAGATCGTTGTTACCCGCCCCAGTAGCTCAATCGGACAGAGCAGGTGCCTTCTAAGCACAAGGCTGATGATTCGAGTTCATCCTGGGGCATTTTATTTTTACCTATTATATATCCCATTTCCTTTTACATGGTATCCAGCACCTTTCTCATCCGTATGTGATTTTTCCCCTCGCCAGGCGTTTTTGGCAAACGCTGGTTTATGGTAAAATTGAATCGGGTAAAAAATGAGACGATTTCTTTAATTTGCTTACCTCCAAGACAAGATAGAAAAAAGGGACAATTCCTTGAATCATGCCAGCTTGAACAATCCGCTTGAGGAATCCAATCAAGAAACCCTGATCACCCTTGCCATTCTCCCCTTGCGAGGAATGGTTGTGTTTCCCCAGACCATTGTCCCTCTGACCATTGGACAACCTCGTTCTATCCGTCTGATAGATGATGCTGTGGCCGGCGATCAACAAATCGGCTTGCTGGCTTCGAAAATTCCCGAACTTGAAACACCTAATCCTGGCGAATTGTTTACAATCGGGACAATGGCAAAGGTCCACCGCCTGTTTCGTGCGCCTGACGGCACCATTCGTCTGCTGGTTCAGGGCTCTGAGCGCTTTGAAGTGGTCGAATTTTTACAGACCGAACCCTATATCAAAGCCAATGTCCGCCTGCGCCCCGAAGTTTTGGAAACCAGCCTGGAAGTTGACGCCCTCTCTCGAAATGCCCGTGATCAATTCACCCGCATTTCTGAAATCATGCCCACCATTCCAAAGGAATTGGCGGCTTCCATTGCCTCCATTGAAAATCCCCTGGAAACCGTTTACACCATCGCCAATTTTCAGCGCATGCCTCCTGAAGATTCACAGACCATTCTTGAGATCGATCATATCAAAGAAAAGCTTCTGAAATTGGTCAATATTCTGTCTCATGAATATGAGGTTCTGGAACTGGGGCAAAAGATACAAAATCAGGCTCGCTCAGAAATCGAGAAAATGCAGCGGGAATATTTCCTGCGCGAACAAATAAAGGCCATTCAACGCGAACTGGGTGAAGGACGCGATCAAAATGCGGATTATGACGAATTCAAAGAGCGCATCAGTGCGCTCAACCTGACACCTGAAGCCGAAAAACAGGCTCGCAATGAGCTAGATCGTCTCTCCCGCCTCTCGGTCAGCGCGGCGGAATATGGCGTCATTCGTACCTATCTGGAAACCCTTCTGTCCCTCCCCTGGTCCACCTCAACTGAAGATCACCTTGACATCCCTCTGGCCCGATCCATTCTCGATCAGGATCACTATGGATTGCAGGATGTAAAGGAAAGAATCCTTGAGTACCTGGCAGTGAGAAAATTGCGCCTTGAGCGAAAAGATGAACTGGTTGCTGCCTCGCCAGATTCGATTCGCCGTCTGCGTGAAGGGGTGATCTTGTGCTTCGTTGGCCCACCCGGCGTCGGGAAAACTTCCCTGGGCCAATCCATTGCCCATACCATGGGCCGAAAATTTATTCGCATCTCGCTGGGGGGTGTTCGAGATGAGGCGGAAATTCGCGGCCACCGCCGCACCTACATTGGTGCCATGCCCGGCAGAATCATCCAGGCCCTTCGCCGGGTGGAAACCAAAAATCCAGTTTTCATGTTGGATGAAATTGATAAACTCTCTTTTGATTTTCATGGAGACCCGGCTTCTGCCTTGCTTGAGGTGCTCGACCCCGAACAGAACAGCGAATTCAGGGATCATTACCTTGAAGTGGCCTTCGACCTCTCACAGGTCATGTTCATCACCACAGCCAACCAGCTCGATACCATTCCCATGGCGCTTCTGGATCGTATGGAAATCATCCAAATCTCCGGTTACACAGAAAATGAAAAGACCGCCATTGCTCAGCGCTATCTTATTCCCAGACAAATCCACGAAAACGGGCTGCGGTCAACGGAAATCAGTTTTGAACCTTCAGCCATCCAGACCATTATCCGTAATTACACCAAAGAATCTGGTGTACGCAACCTGGAAAGGCAAATTGGCTCCGTTTGCCGAAAAACAGTAACCCAGATTTCTGAAGACAAAACCAACGCTATTGTGATGGATGGCGACAAGGTCCGGGCACTTCTGGGGCAGCCTCTGTATCGCGGCCCGGAAGAAGTCATTGCCCGCACCGCCACGCCAGGCGTTGCCATTGGTCTCGCCTGGACTCCCGTAGGCGGAGATATTTTGTTCATCGAAGCCACCCGCATGACGGGAAGTAAGGGATTTCAAATTACCGGATCCATCGGTAATGTCATGCAAGAATCAGCTCAGGCCGCCTTGTCATATGTCCGCTCCAGAGCTGCCGATTTTTCCATCCCCGCTGATTTCTTTGAAAAAACGGATATTCATCTCCACATTCCCTCTGGAGCGCAGCCCAAAGACGGTCCTTCCGCCGGTGTAACCCTGGTAACCGCCCTGGTCTCCCTTTTAACCGGCCGGCCGGTCAAACACGATGTTGGAATGACCGGAGAAATCACCCTGCGGGGCCTGGTTCTGCCGATCGGTGGCGTCAAGGAAAAAATCCTCGCTGCCCATCGCTCCGGTTTGGCTTCGGTGATCCTGCCTTTGCGAAACCAGCCTGACCTAGAAGACCTGCCTCCGGAGGTTCTGTCAGAAATAAAAATCATCTTCGTCCAGACAATCGACGAGGTTCTGGTTCATGCTCTTGAAGATAATGGGGCATCAATTTAAGGAAGGAAGTTAGAAATGACAAAACAGCGCGTTCTTCTCATTGAAGATGATCCTACCATGCTTTCTCTATTAAAAATTTTGCTTGAAATGGAAAACTTCATCGTTGATGTTTTTGAAGGAAAAGAACTCAGCGACCTGATCCAGCAAATCACCGCTACCCCGGCTGATATCATCCTAATGGATGTTTATATGCACTATTTTAATGGTCTCGATGCTCTGGCAGCCATCCGTGCGTCTGCGGTTCATCAACCCGGCATCATCATGACGTCAGGCATGGATCTTGAAGACAAATGTCTGGCAATGGGTGCCGACGCATTTATTATGAAACCTTACATGCCAGATACTTTGGTAAAAATCATCAAAGAACAGGCATCGCCCGAAGCATGAAAACACTTGCCTTATTTACCTATGTCATCAACAAGGAGCATTCCAGTGGGGAAAAAAACTAACCGTAATTCCATGCAGTGGTATACTGTTGATCTGCACTTGCACACTCCGGCTTCGAGCGATTTCCAGCAGCCAGAATTATCTTATCTGGAGATTCTGCAAAGAGCCGAACAACGCGGTCTTTCCATTATTGCCTTTACCGATCACAACACCATTGCCGGCTACCGGAAAATGATGGATGATTTGCAGCAGCTCACCTGGCTGGAAAAATCTAACCGTCTGCTGCCTGAAGAACGCAGCCGCCTGGCCGAATATAATCGTCTCCTCAATAAAATCCTGGTTCTCCCGGCTTTTGAATTCTCCGCCACCTTCGGCTTTCATATTCTGGCCCTGTTCTCCCCACAAAAACCCGTTCGGGAAATAGAACATCTGCTGCTGTCGCTGAATATTCCTGGAAACCAGCTGGATGAAGGTTCTGCCACGGTGGGCGCAACCACCGATGTCTTAACTGCTTACCAGATGATCAAACACGCTGGCGGCCTTGTCATCGCCGCCCATGCCAATTCCAGCAACGGCGTGGCCATGCGCGGCTTCAATTTCGGCGGCCAGACCAAAATCGCCTATACGCAGGATATTAACCTGGATGCACTGGAAGTCACGGACCTGGAACAAAAAGGCCCTCGCACCACCGCCGCCTTCTTTAACGGCACAAAACCCGAATACCCCCGCCGGATGCATTGCATTCAAGGCTCCGATTGCCACCGTTTATCCATGGATCCTGCCAGAAAGAAAAATTTGGGGGTTGGCGACCGCCCGACGGACCTTCTTTTATCCGATTTGAGCTTTGAGGCACTCAAAGACCTGTTCACCAGCAATGACTTTTCCCGCACTCGCCCTCATCGCCACAAAGAGGAACCCGCTTTTGATTACCTGCAGGCTGCCATCGAAGAAGGCGCCAATATTGTTCAATCCTTCCACGATTCCATGACCATCCGCGGCGGCAAGCTCTATGCCATCATCGCAGATACCTGCGCCTTTGCCAATACAAATGGAGGCACCCTCTATATTGGGTTGAGCGATGAGCCCAAAAAACAGATTCTGGGTGTGCCCGAAGTTGAACAATCCATGGTGACCCTGGAAAAAGAAATTGCCAAACGGATCACCCCTCCCCTCCAATGCTCCCTGGATATTCAAGATTATAAAGGCAAAAAATTGATCCGGGTACTCGTTCCACGCGGGTCTGATCTTCCATATGCCGTGGATGATAACCGCATTTATATCCGCGAGGAAGCCGAAACCGGCCTGGCTGTCAGAGATGAAATTGTGAATCTGGTTTTGCGTAATAATCAGCTCCTTTCTTCCCAGCCTGTTCCCCTGCCAGCCGCCACGCCCGTGATTGCCGCAGCACCAGAAGAACCCCAAAAAGAGCAGCCCCCTGAGCCGCCTTCCCCCTCCGCAAAAGATATCTCCCCACGCACCGGGGTGGAAATCCTGGCAGTGGATACTTCCGGAGATACGGCCTATTACACCATGCGCGACCTTCGCAATGGCAATATTGTGAATAATGTCACTCAGGTTTCTGCCAGAAAATTATGGCAATATGCCATTCACCAATACCTTGAAATTGCTCCGCAAATATCCCAGTTGAAAATTCAATGGGTCAAAGATTTGGGTCTGGTGAGGCGGCAAAAGCAGGGCAATTCTTCCCGGTTTGATTTGGTTCAAAAAACACCTGCCGGATACCGCTATTTCTTTGGTGTGACCCCAGATGGTATTCACGGTCCCTGGAAACAACTGGTTGGTGAGGAGGATAACTGATGCCGGCCATCCGTGTGGGCATTTTGACTCTTTCGGACCGCTCTTTCAGGAATGAAAGACCAGATCTTTCTGGTCCTGCCCTGGTGGAGCATTGCCAGAAAATTGGCTGGTCTGTGTCCAAAACCGCCATCCTGCCGGATGACCTTGCCCCCATCAGCAGCCTTCTGATAGATTGGGCCGATTCCAATGAATTGGATCTGATTCTGACCACGGGTGGCACAGGTTTTGCTCCCAGAGACAACACTCCTGAGGCCACCCTGGCTGTCATCCATCGGGCGGCTCCTGGCCTGGCAGAAGCCATGCGTTCGGCCAGCCTGACCATCACCCCGCATGCCATGTTATCCAGAGCTGCAGCCGGTATCCGCAACCGCACCCTGATCATCAACCTCCCTGGAAGCCCCAGGGCCGCCATCGAAAACCTGCTGATCATTCAACCTGTTTTGCCTCATGCCGTTCAACTTCTTCAAGAAGATGCCGCCTCTGAAGCAGGACATGCTTTTCAGGATAAGAAAAAAAGCGAATATGGCCACCTCCAACCCTGAATCCAATTCGGAAGCCCCCAAAAAAGTGCCCACCTCCAAGCTTCGTCTGGGCATTCTCCTCAGCCTGGCAGTTCTTGCCGTTGCCAGCCTGGTTGTTTTCTTCCCAGAAATCCAGACTCGCATTTCTCCGCCTACTGCCACCATTCCTTCCACCATCACCCCCATTCCCGTTGAAGCACTGGTGGAAATCACCCCTTCCCTTACCATCACAGCCCAGCCGTCCCCTTCTGTCACCCTCCCTCCTCCGCATACCATCACACCGCTGCCGGTGATCCCAGTATCTGATAATTGGGGATTGATGGTTTTTTCTCTGCGAGAAAATGGCACCGCCCATCTCTTTGCATATCACCCGGTCACCCGCCAGATCATTCGCCTGACCAATAACACCTGGGATGATATTTCTCCTTCCATCCATCCCAACGGGAAAAAAGTCGCCTACAGTTCAAGGCAAAATGGCTATTGGGACCTGTTTATCCTGGACCTCGAAACTGGCGAAACATCTCGCGTTACCGATACCCCAGAATACGAAGGCTCTCCCTCGTGGTCTCCCGATGGCAGCTGGCTGGCTTATGAAACCGTGGTCAATGGAAATTTTGATATTTCCATTTTGCAAATTGATAATCCATCAGAAACGATCCTGCTCACCAACAATCCCGCGGCTGAATATGCGCCTTCCTGGTCTCCGTCTGGAAGAAAAATTGCTTATGTGTCCGATCAGAACGGTTTTGCAGAAATTTGGGTCGCCGATCTCGACAAAGTTGATGACCGCTTCTCAAAAGTCGCCAGCCAGTCGGGGCTGAAAAATGCGAACCATCCGGTCTGGTCACCCGATGGGCAGCAGCTGGCCTGGGCAAACCAGGAAAATGGTCTTTCCAAAATTTACTCCTGGGATGGCCAGTTCGTCAGAGAAGAAGGGTTTGGTGAATGGCCGGCCTGGTCGCCAGATCAAGCCCTCCTTGCCTCAGTATATCAGGAACCCAACCATTCACATTTTGCCATCTATGAACGCACAGCCCATGGTTTCTATCTACCGCCCCTGCAGCTCCCCGGACTGGTGGATGGGTTGGATTGGAAAAACGGATCATTGCCTGAAAACTTGCCATCCCAATTAATGTCCGCTGCTCAAACCACGCCCCAGCCGCTATGGACGCCTGCTCTGACAGTCACCCCGCAAGGACCTTCAGGCAGAAATATCCTCGCCATGCTGAACAATGTGAATGTCTCCTATCCATATCTTCAAGACGAAATTGATGAGTCCTTCACCGCCCTGCGATCAAGAGTCGGACAGGAAGCCGGCTGGGACGCACTCTATAATCTGGAAAATGCCATCATCCCCATATCGGTTCCCCTGTCCCCCGGTTTAAAAGAAGATTGGCTCTACACAGGCCGGGCCATTTCCCTTAATCCCGTTTCCATGGATGCCGGCTGGATGATCATCGTGCGCGAAGATTTCGGTGTGGAAACTTATTGGAGAATTTTCCTGCGCGCCCGTTACCAGGATGGCTCTCAGGGAAGACCCATTCCCTTCCGAACATGGGATCTCAATGCCCGTTTCACTGGCGACCCGCAATCGTACGAAGCTGGCGGCAAATTAAGTTCTTCCGCTCCTTCCGGTTACTGGATTGACCTGACCAGCCTGGCCAATGCTTATGGATGGGAAAGACTGCCTTCTCTGGAAAACTGGCGTGTTTATTACCCAGCCATCCGGTTTAATGAATTGGTGATGCGCGACGGCCTTTCCTGGCAGGCGGCGATGAACGAGATTTATCCTCAGGAAATTTTCATCACACCCACCTCTCCTGTTCCTCCCACGGCAACCATTACATCTACTCCCAAATACATGCGCGAGCGGTCGCCCACTCCTTCACCCACGCCCACCATAACTCCCACCCGCAGGCCCACCTGGACGCCAATGCCCTGATCTATTATGAGAACCAACCCTGTGAAACCGACTCTCATCATTATTTCGGTGTGTTTTCTGGTTTTTCTTATGGCAGGTTGCAATTCTGTCACACCGTCCGACACAGCCGAATCATCGTCCACACCTCCCCCAATGGCCGCGGTTGAAGCTGTTGACCCGACTCCCTCGCCAACCCTTGAGGACACGCCGGTCAATTTTCCTGATATGACACCCACCCCCAACCTGATGGCGGCTGTCACGCCCATCCCTGTCAGCGGCAACGGCAGTGACCTTTTGCGCTTCGTATTTCCCACCCCGGCGCCAAAGCCCATTTCCGCCTGGCGCCCGCCACTGTATGAAGCCCCCTGGGCTCCAACCCGTTTTGACCATTTCTTCTTTACCAGACCCATTTCAGCAGATGAAATCAACTGGCCTTTGCCAAATTACCGCTACGGTGCGCCGTGGCCAGATCTTCCCGATGTTATTCATACTGGAATTGATATTGAGGCGCCTGAAGGTGCGCCCATTTACGCTGCCGCACCTGGCAAAGTAATCTGGACGGGATACGGTCTTCAAGGATTGCAGGAAAACCAGAATGATCCTTATGGCATGGCAGTCCTCATTCAGCATGATTTTGGTTACGAGGGGCGCCGCCTTCAAACCGTCTATGCTCATATGTCAGAAATCAGTGTCATTTATGGCCAATGGGTAGATACCTCCACACAGCTCGGTCTGGTTGGCAATACCGGTTTTACCACTGGCCCGCATCTGCATTTTGAAGTGCGCCTTTCCGAAAACGGCTGGTATACCACGCGAAACCCTGAATTATGGCTTGCCCCTCCCGAAGGTTGGGGGGTTATGGTAGGTCAAATCATGGGCAACGACGCCCTCCCCATCCCTTTGCATCCAATCACGGTGGTCAGCCTCGAGGCTGACCAGAAATGGAACATGTTGACCTATGGCGGTTCCCCTTCCATCAAAGCCGACCGGTATTACTATGAGAATTTTGTGCTTTCTGATTTGCCCGCGGGAAAATATCTTGTCGAAATTCCCTACGGAGATAAATTGATCGAAAAGGAAATCGAAATCTTTCCTGGCAGGGTCAGTTATTTTTCAATGCAGGGAGATCGAAAATTTGACATCAATCCCTCGCCAAAAATCCCGGCCTCTTTTTGGGAATCGGTTCTGAGTAACGGCACAGGGGATGTTGAAACCAATACCCCTTGACATGCCGAACGTCTGTGCTATAATTTTATCATTGACCCGCAACGGTTCATACACAAAATCAATTTTCTAACTTCAGGAGAATAATCATGGCCCGTAAAACTACCCCCACCCCTACCCCTTCTCAGGTTTCTGGTTCAGATGAAGCCCGGCGCGCCGTTCTGGATAAAGCCGTGGGCGATATTCTAAAACGTTATGGCGATGGCGCCATCATGCGTCTGGGCGAAGCCCAGCACCACACCGAAGCTATTCCCACCGGCTCTCTGTCTCTGGATATTGCCCTGGGCGTCGGCGGCGTTCCGCGCGGGCGCATCACCGAAATCTACGGTCCCGAATCGTCCGGTAAAACGACCATCTGCCAGCATATCGTTGCCGAAGCGCAGCGTGCCGGCGGTATGGCAGCCTATATCGATATGGAACATGCGGTTGATCCAGCTTATGCTGCAAAATGCGGCGTCAACATTCAAGATTTGCTCATTTCCCAACCTGACACCGGTGAGCAGGCGCTTGAAATTACCGAAACCCTGGTCCGCTCTGGCGCTGTGGATGTGATTGTGGTTGACTCCGTCGCTGCCCTGGTGCCCCGCGCTGAAATCGAAGGCGATATGGGCGACGCATCAATGGGTATGATGGCCCGCCTGATGTCTCAGGCTCTGCGCAAATTGTCCGGTGCCATCAACCAGACCAAAACCTCTGTCATCTTTGTCAACCAGCTTCGCCAAAAAATTGGCGTCATGTTTGGCAACCCTGAAACCACAACCGGCGGCCTTGCTCTAAAATTTTACGCCTCTGTCCGCCTTGATGTGCGCCGCGTTCAATCCATCAAAGTTGGCGAAGAGGTCATCGGCAACCGGGTTAAAGTTCGTGTGGTCAAGAACAAAGTGGCTGCGCCTTACCGCACCGCGGAATTCGACATCATGTTTAACGAGGGTATTTCCAAGGTGGGCGATATCATTGACCTTGCCACACAGATGGAAATTCTGACCAAGCGCGGCGCTTTCTTCTCCTTTGGTGAAGTCCGGCTTGGCCAGGGACGTGAAAACGCTAAAGAGTTCCTGCGCCAGAACACGGTGCTTTGCGACGAAATAGAAGCCGCCGTTCGCAAACAGGCGCTGGGCGGCAACCTGCCTATCGGCATGATCGGCCTGGGTACAGAGGACGATGGAAGCGAAACGGATGAATAGCTCTCAATCATTTTTGAGCAATGGGCATAGGAGATCTTCTCCTATGCCTTTCTTCAACTGTCTGGTTCTCCTTTTTTTCCTCTTGCCCGTTGCGGCCTGCCAATCTGCCACCCCAACTCCGGCCCCATTCAAAGCCCCCACTGTGGCAGCCCCGCCGGCCACCCCAACCTCCACCCCTGCCCCAACCTCTGCAACTCCTCTGACAACCCCAACTGCCAAGCCCTGCACCAATAATCTCACCTATATTGAGGACGTCAATATTCCCGACGGCAGCGAGGTTCTCCCAGGTGTTCCCCTCATCAAACAGTGGAAAGTGAAAAACTCAGGCGATTGCAACTGGAACGATCAATACCATTTGAAATTCATGGATGGTATGGAAATGGGTGCCGAACCTGAACAGGCGCTTTACCCGGCCCGGTCAGGCTCTGAAGCCATTATCACATTGAGGTTCACTTCTCCGCCTGAAGCGGGAACGTACTTCAGTTCCTGGCAGGCCCATGATCCATCCGGCATTCCCTTTGGCGATCCAATCTATATTGAATTTGTGGTCAATCCCGAACTGACCCCTACATCCCAGCCCTGATCCACCATCAAAAAGAGGAGCCGGAAAAAAACCGGCTCCTCTTTATTTCCTGTATCAAACAGAATCGATTTAGGTGCCTTCTTCCCAGGAATTGAGATAGGCAAGCTGTTCAGCCGTTAAGAGGTCCAGCTTGACGCCCATAGCGTTCAGTTTAAGGCTGGCAATTTCACGGTCAATGGCGTCAGGCACGCTGTAAACCTTCTTGGCCAGCTGCGCCGCGTTCTTAACCATGTATTCAGCACTGAGCGCCTGGTTGGCAAACGACATATCCATCACACTCGCAGGGTGTCCTTCGGCAGAGGCAAGGTTAATCAGGCGGCCCTCGCCCAACAGGTTGATGACCCGGCCATCTTCCAATTGATACTGCTCAACAAAAGGACGAACCAATTTTTTGCTTACAGCCATCTTTTCAAGCGCAGGAATATTGATCTCAACATTAAAGTGGCCGCTATTCGCCACAATGGCGCCATCTTTCATGTTTTCAAAATGATGCTTGTCAATGACATTGAGATCGCCCGTGACGGTGACAAAAATATCGCCTTCGCGCACAGCCTGGTCCATCGGCATGACCCGGAAACCATCCATGACGGCTTCAAGAGCCGGCAGCGGATCAATTTCGGTGACAATAACATTGGCGCCCATACCGCGGGCGCGCATGGCCAGACCGCGGCCGCACCAACCGTAACCGGCCACCACAAAGGTTTTGCCAGCCAGCAGGATATTCGTCGCGCGGATAATGCCGTCAATCGTTGATTGACCAGTGCCGTAGCGATTATCAAAGAAGTGTTTGGTCATGGCGTCATTCACAGCAATCACCGGGAACGCCAGAGCATTATCTGCTGCCATGGCGCGCAGGCGAATCACACCGGTGGTGGTTTCTTCTGTCCCGCCCACAACGTTCTGAATCAAATCGCGGCGTTCTTTATGCAGAACGCTGACCAGATCCGCCCCATCGTCCATCGTCATGTGCGGTTTATGATCCAGCGCAGCATGCAGATGTTTGTAATAAGTGGCGTTGTCTTCGCCCTTGATGGCATACACGGGAATTTCGCTGTGCGCCACCAGAGAAGCGGCCACATCATCCTGGGTGGAAAGAGGATTGGATGCCGTCAGAACAATGTCAGCGCCGCCTGACTGCAAAGTCAGGATTAAATTGGCGGTTTCGGTGGTCACATGTAAACATGCCGAAACGCGCAGCCCCTTCAAGGGCTTTTCTTTGGCAAACCGTTCGCGGATGAGCCGCAGAACAGGCATTTCGCGCTCAGCCCATTCAATACGCCGGCGCCCGCCTTCAGCCTGATTCAAATCTTTCACATGGCTTTCCATAACAATTAGGCTCCTATATTTTAACCTTCAAACTATGAGAGTTGATCCAGAACGCCGTGATCATCAAAATGACGGCGAAATCTTGCCACAAATTCGGCCGGGGTGTATTGGTGATTCTGAGTGCCTTTTTGTTCAAGGCAATAGGCCGCGGCCAGCGAGCCCATTTTTCCACAAATATCCCAATCAAAGCCTTTGGAAAATCCGGTCAGGAAACCACCCCTGAATGCATCGCCGACACCGGTGGGATCTTGAATTTTCTCCACCGGGGCAACAGGAATGCGGTATTCCTTTTGATCTGTATAAATGACGGCACCATCCGCACCCAGAGTAACGACTACATGGGGCACAAGCCTGATAATATCTTCTTTGCTCAGCTGTGTATGCTTCTGAAGCAGTTCAAACTCATATTCATTCACGAACAGGAACTTGGCGCCTTCTACACCCGTTCGCAAATCCTTGCCTTCCATGCGAACCACCTGCTGGCTCGGATCATAAACATACGGAATACCCAATGCCTTGCACTCTGCCACATACAAATTCATTGCGGCGGGGTCAGTTGGAGAGATCATAACCAGATCATTGGCACTGACCTGCGCATCACGCAGTGAAACCTGGGCAGCATCCGCCATGGCGCCGGGGTAAAAGCTGGCAATTTGAGAATTGGTCACATCCGTGGTTGCAAAAAAGGAAGCAGTGAACTTATCCTCGATGATCTTGACCCCGGAGGTGTCCACGCCTCGCTTTTCAAGCCAGGCGCGGTAATCGCCAAAATCCTGACCGGCCGTTCCAATCACCCGCGGGTGCAGTCCCAGCAAAGCCAGTGTGTAGGCAATATTTGGACCTACCCCACCGCGTTGCTTAACCATTGAATCAACCAGAAATGACAGGCTGATGGATGATAAATGTTCCGGCAGAATATGGTCTTGAAAACGGCCCGGGAAAGTCATTAAATAATCGTAAGCGATGGAACCTGTGCAAATGATCGTCATGATGGGATCTCCTTTTATGCACCTTTGAGAGTTTCGGGCAGGTGAAGGTGGAACGGCGGTCTGATGATACCTTTTTCAGTCACCAAACCAGATAACAGGCGGTTTGGGGTAACATCAAACGCTGGATTTCGGGCCGTGGCGCCTCTGGGGGTTGCACGCTCACCCTTGATCTGGATATCCAGAACTTCATCGCCTTCCCTTTCCTCAATCGGAATTTCATCTCCACTGGAAAGCGTAAGATCAACAGTCGAGGATGGAAAGACAGAATACACAGGAACGCTGTTATCATAAGCTGCCAATGCCAACATGTATGAACCCACCTTGTTCGCCACATCGCCGTTTGAGGCCACCCGGTCAGCGCCAAAAAACACTTTTTGAACCTGTCCTGAACGTAAAAAATAGCCGGCGGCATTATCAGAAATAATATCGAAGGGAATACCGTACTGCTGCAATTCCCAGGCGGTTAATCTTGCCCCTTGCAGCCGCGGCCTGGTTTCATCCACCAGAACATGAATCTTTTTTCCTTGTTCAAAAGCCAGGCGAATGACCCCCAGAGCTGTTCCCCAATCAACCGTGGCCAAAGCGCCAGTATTGCAGTGATGAATAAGGGTATCGCCATCATCAATCAGTTCCGCGCCAAAGGCGGCGATTTTCTTATTAATTTCAACATCTTCATCTGCAATCTGCTGTGCCTTCGCCAGAAGAGCGTTACGCAGATCGTGAATGGAACCCTGATGTAATTTTACCAGGCTCATCATCTGATCCAGTCCCCACTTCAAATTGACCGCCGTAGGACGTGAAGCATTCAAAACCTGATACGCTGTTTCCATATCTTTCAGAAATGCTTCCCCATCCTGTGCGCTGCTTTGAAAACCAGCCATGGCCATGCCAAAGGCACCAGCAGCACCGATGGCCGGTGCACCGCGAATCACCATGATCCGGATCGCTTCAGCCACCTCCTGATAGGTGGTATAGGTAACCAACTCGAGACGCTCTGGTAAAATTCGCTGGTCAATCATTTGTAAAGCAGCTGATGATGGAACCCATTCTAATGTCCGCATAAATTCCTTCTATATGAGAGACAGTGATTGGATTTCCTTATCAGGCTCATTGGCACTGGAAATTTGATATCCGTTCTCACTATCCCTGCTTCTGGGATCATAAATCAGGTTTCATTTTACCATACCCCTTTTTTCTGTCAACTTCTAACCAGAAACCTAACCCGGTATTTCGCCTCATTTTCAGTTTCATCAATTTTTTTGCCTGTTCGGTCTTGACCCGGGTGTGATGAGCCAGGTCAAAAATGCCTGACACCCTTTTTTCCACCTTTGGAGAAGCTCAAAGTTTCCCACTGTGGTATGGTGGAGAAGGGAACAGCAATGGTTTTATCCACCTGAGTGACACAGGCGGCACCCCGGAATGAATCTGACTGTGTTCCTGAAGTCGCATTTTGTCTTGACCAAAATTTCAAGGAACTGAGCCGATCCTCGTTTTCTAAGGTAAAATAAACCTATGAAAAAAGTGATCGTCCTCAGCATTGTCATTTTGTTGCTCCTGGGTGGCTGCGTGCTGCCTTCCATTCCATTTCTATCCGATTTTTCCCCAACGCCAACCCTGTCATCCACGCCAACCCCTTCCCTGACACCCACCCAAACGCCAACTCCGACAGCTACTTTCACCGCCACTCCGGCGCCAACCCAGCCGCCATCCATTCAATTGAATGACGCAGATGCAGCCTTATTTGATGGCGATTATGAAAAAGCGCTTGCTCTATATCAGGGTGCCTTCTCGGGAACCAACGACCCTTCCATTCAGGCATCGGCTCTGTTTGGGCAGGGCAAAATTGCCTACCTTCAATCCAATCTTCCTGATTCATTGCGAACAATGCGCAGCGTCACCGAATTATATTCGAACACACCTGCCCAGGCATATGCATTTTATTACCTTGGACTGATATACACAGACCTCCAGCGCTATAACGAAGCCATTGAAGCATTTACAGGCTATACATCCCGCCGCCCCGGTATATTGGATGCGGAAGTATTCGAAAAACAGGGTGATCTTTATGCGCTTGTTGATAATCATGCCGCGGCAATAGAAATGTATCAAAAATCACTTTCTGCCATGCCAGAAGGTTTCTATGAGGCTTTGCAAATTAAAATTGCCCGCACTTATTTAGAGTCGGCTGATTATGAAACAGCAATCAGCCTTTTTCAGGTCATTCTGGAGCAAACCAATTCCGATTACACCCGGGCACAAATGGAATTTCTCATCGGACAGGCTTATCTCACCCTCGGAAAAACCGATGACGCTTATCAGCATTTTGAAACCGCCGTTAACCAATATCCGCGCTCCTATGATGCCTATTCCGCTCTGGTTACGCTTGTGAATGCCGGCGTACCTGTGGATGAATTGAACAGAGGGTTGATTGATTATTATGCCGGCCAATACAATCTAGCCATTCAAGCATTTGACCGCTACCTTGCACAGAATGCAGATCACGATGCAACGGCTCATTATTACAAGGCACTGGCCCTGCGAGAACTGGGCTTAGTCAAATATCCCTTCGGGTCTGATCCGCGCAATTTGCCCGATATGACCGGTGTTCCTGAAGATCAGCAAGCCATTTCTGAGTTTGACCTGATCATCAAGGATCACGCCGAAGATTCACGCTGGATCATGGCCTGGGATGAAAAAGCCTACACCCAATGGTATTACCACGGCAGCTATGCGCAGGCTGCTCAAACCCTTCTCGATTGTGTATCTAAAGCGCCTCAAAGCAATCTTGCTCCCCAATTTATTTATGACGCCGGCCGAAATTACGAGCGCGCCAACATGCTTTCCGAAGCAGCCAGTACCTGGGAACGTCTGGCAGATGAATACCCGTCTGCTGAGATGACCATCCAGGGAGTTTTCTTCGCGGGTATTTCCCGTTACCGCCTCGGAGAGTTCCCTGAAGCCAGAAGACTGTTTCAGCGCGCCTTGATGCTTTCTACAGCACCTAAAGATGTGGCTGCAGCCAATTTATGGATCGGTAAAACCTACCAACAAGAGGGTAATGCCATTGATGCGTCAGCTTCGTGGCAGGCAGCTATCAGCGCCGATCCAACAGGTTATTATAGCGAACGAGCCAGAGACCTTGTTTTAGATAGACCCGCATTTTCAGCGACTGCCATTCTGGACTTTGGTTTTGATTTGAACCAGGAACGAATCCAGGCCGAATTCTGGCTGAAATCCACCTTCGCCATTCCTCCCGAAACAAATTTATCCAGTCCGGGTACGCTCGCAAACAATCCTTATCTCATCCGCGCTTGGGAATTCTGGCACCTGGGCCTGTATCAAGAATCGCGCACAGAAATTGAATATCTCAGGGAACAGGTAAAAGATGACCCGGCTGCATGTTTTGTACTTCTTCCGACTCTCCTGGATCTGCGGTTTTACCGTTCTGCCATTTTCACCAGCCGGCGAATTCTCACTCTCGCAGGGCTCGACGATGCCGCAGCCCTGGATGCTCCTGCATATTTCAATCACATCCGCTTTGGACCATATTACAAAGAGATTGTCCTCGAGACCGCCAGTGCAGAAGCATTCGACCCCTTATTCATCTTCAGCATCATCCGGCAGGAAAGCATGTTTGAAGGCTTTGTCCAATCTTCTGCCGGTGCGCGAGGATTAATGCAATTGATGCCTGCAACCGCTGAAAATGTTGCCTATAATTGGGGCTGGCCGGATGAATATTCTGCCAATGATTTATACCGCCCCTATATCAATATTCCCCTGGGTGTACACTACCTCAGTCAACAGCGCAAAAGCCTTCCTCATCCATATTCGATTCTTGCGGCCTATAACGGCGGACCTGGAAATGCCAGTGCATGGCTGAAACTGGCAGGAGATGATCCAGATTTATTCCTCGAGGTGATCCGGTATCAGGAAACGCGCAACTACGTGACCTATATTTTTGAAAATTACAACATCTACAGGCGCCTGTACGGCCGAAATCCATGAACCAACCCAAGGAAAATTAGGTCTTTATTTATCGCTCATTATTACCTATAATCAAATCATGCTCAGCTTTTCTTTTGCTCAGTTCAAGAAAGCGTCCAACATATGGTAATGCAGCTCGAATTAATCGTTACCCAGGGACCCTATTCCAGCTTCTTCGATGATGTTGCCCGAATTCCCTCTGTGTCTGGCATTCGTTTCAACACCATTATGCCTGTCAAAGAAGAACAAATGGCCGAAAAATTAAAGGAGTTGCGGGAAAGAGCCGGAGAGAAACAGCTATGGTTGGATCTCAAATCCAGACAGCTCAGGATCACTGAATTTGCCCATACCCCCTACACCGCCGTGACGATCAACCACCGCATTTCAGTTAATCTGCCTGCCAAAATCTATTTCGACAACGGTAATTTGATGGCCCATTTGGTGGATATTGATGGGTATCGTCTGATTCTCGAGGAATATACCGGACGGATTTTGGGGCCTGGAGAAGCCCTGAACATCCCCGATGACAGTTTACGGCTTCTGGACCCCTCTCCCCTAACTGAAAGAGATGAACGTTTTCTGGAAGCCAGCCAATCCATTGGCCTGAGACATTTCATGCTTTCTTATGTTGAACACCCGGGCGATATTCTCGCCATTAAACAGGTTTACCCGCAAGCGTTCATTGCCGCCAAAATTGAAAACAAACCGGGTTTAAAGAACCTGGATGCCATTCAGGAAGTTGCCGATGAAGTCATTGCTGCCAGGGCCGACCTGTATACAGAGATTGAAGCACCACAGTTCATTGTTCCAACACTTAAAAAGATCTATCATCTGTGTGGCAAGAAAAGCATTGTTGCTTCTCGCATGTTGAGTTCATTGCTTCACAACCCAATACCTTCTTGCTCCGATATCATGGATATTTATTACCTGAAAGACATGGGCTACACCCGCTTCATGTTTGGCGATGATATCTGTTTTAAGAAAGATATCCTGATGCAAGCCGTACATATTTTCAATTCAGTTTTCAATGAGAAATCATGACCCTTTCAACCCTTAAACTTCGCAATCACACCCTCTGCCCCCCGGTTTATTTGCCCGATGCTACCCTGGCAGTGGTTCGTTCTGTAGATTCATCCGATCTTGAGAATTGTCAGGTGCAGGCTCTGGTGATGAATACCTTTCATTTGATGCAAAAACCCGGTTCGACCACAATCCAGAGCCTGGGCGGCCTGCACCGCATGAGCGGCTGGAAGGGTCCCATCATCACGGATTCTGGCGGCTTTCAAGCCTATTCGCTGATTCGCCAGAATCCAAAATCGGGCAGTCTTTCCGAAAAAGGCATTTCCTTCCAACCCGAAGGAAATGATCGGAAATTTACCCTGACCCCTGAGAAAACCGTTCAACTGCAAATAGCCTATGACTCGGATGTGGTGATTTGCCTGGATGATTGCACCCATGTTGATGCTTCACGAGAAGAACAACAGCTTTCTGTCACCAGAACCATTGCCTGGGCCAAACGCTGCAAAACAGAATTCGTCCGCCAGGTATCCAGCCGCAAACTTGAGGACGCCAACCGCCCCCTTCTATTTGCTGTCATTCAGGGAGGCGGATTTCCTGATCTGCGCCGCCAATGTGCTGAAGCCCTGCTTGAAATTGGTTTCGATGGCTATGGCTTTGGCGGCTGGCCGCTGGATAACGAAGGCCACCTCATTGAGGATATCATCGGGCTCACCCGTGAATTGATCCCGGCTGAATTTCCCATGCACGCCCTGGGTGTGGGCCACCCTGAAAATGTTCTGGCCTGCTACCGCCTGGGTTATGAGCTGTTTGACAGCGCCATGCCCACTCGCGATGCGCGTCACGGCCGCCTCTACACCTTTAATCAGGATCCTCAGAGCGGATTATCCGGCAAATGGCTCAAATACCTGTATATAAACGATGAAAAGCATATCAAATCTGATCGTCCCATCTCTCCATATTGCGACTGCCTGTGCTGCCGCCGGTTCTCCATTGGTTATTTACACCATCTATTTAAAGTAAATGATACCCTCTTTTTCCGTCTGGCGACTTTGCACAACTTGAAATTCATGGTTCAACTGACAGATTCTCTAAGAAAATCGCCTTTTCATTGACCTTTTTTTCTTTTCACCTGTATAATCATCTTGGGTAGGGAAACAATATATGTCAGATGAACTCATCATAAAACAAACTGGAACCATTGATGTTATGAACCGCCTTGCACGCAAAGGCGATATCTGCGTCATGATCAGTACCAGCGATAGCGGTGAAATTAACCAGTTGCGCCGTCAACAGGTCATGTTCAAAAACCTCCTGGGGGGCAGAATCACCGATCTGATCCACCTGACCTGTCAACGTGTAGAACTGCCGGAAGATTTATCCCTTGAGACCTTCCTTCAAAACCTCAACCAGGCGATCAATGCCTATGCACAAACTTTCCCTCTGACTGCCGCAAGCATGCTTCCGGTTTATTCGAATTTTCGCAAGTGCTATATTCTAAAATGGCAAATCGAACCCAATGATGATCTCAGGCATTTTACCCATATGCTGGAAGAAACTCTGCTCTCCATGAATATCCAGTTGATTTACCGGCGCGGATTAATCCTGACCTGGGTCTCTGCTCTCGAAGATATTCCAGAACCCGTTTCAGAGTCAATCCTGGCTATGGCTACTTACCCTCATCATCTTTTCACAGCCACCCGGGTTATCATCAGCCGGATTAATGGTCCCTTTGATTACGAGCGCCTGGCCACACTTTCTATCCCAAAATAAAAAAGCAGGCTTTTCAGCCTGCTCTTCTTCAATAATCAATTATTACACCCGAATATTGGCCCATTCTTCCAGCGTTCGCCGGTCATGAATGGTGATATGGTATTCATTATCAATGGATATACAGCCGTCCCGTTTCAACGAAACCATGGTCTGGTTTACCCTTTTTCTGGAAGCGCCCACCAGTTCCGCTATATCATTTTGAGGCAGCCGGATGGCAATATAAATATCTCCATTGGCCGCTTTCTTCCCATATCGTTCCGCAAAAACCAGAAGCTGCTGAGCCACCCGCCCGTTCACATCCAGGCAGGCCAAACTTTGAATATTGGAGGTTGAAAACCGCAGCCGCTTCGATAAAATACGCAGCAGGTTTCTGGCCAAAACCGGCATAAACTGCATGGCTTCCTCAAGATGATCGCGCGTCATCCAGAACACTTGCGTCTCTTCCAGTGTTCCCACACTGGCAGAACGTTCATCATCATCCAGCAAGCTCAGTTCGCCAACCGTGTCTCCTGGGCCAAGAATGACCACTGTTACTTCGCTTCCATCCACTTGCGGCATAAATACCTTAACGGTTCCCTTATGAATGATGTATACTCTCTCACCCTGATCGCCTGCCGTGATAATATCAACGCCAGCCGGGTAAGTGGCATAATTCAAGCGGTCAGCAAGCCAGCTTTGCTGCTTCTCATTCAATCCCGCAAACATGGGAATCCCATCAAAAACCAGGGTCCATTTCTCTTTTTGTATCAACGGCCTCACTCCATGCCAGGTTTCTGTCAGCGCAATCATGGCTGCCTCCTTTCAATTATACGCCCTTACTGAAAATGTCAATGGCGATCAAACTTCCGAATCCACCATGGCTTTCTTTGCATTGGCTTCCAAAGCCTGATTAACCAGAACCATAGTGAGCCCTTCATAAGCAGCCATGGATTGCGGAAACAGTTTGCGGGCGAAGGCTTGAACCTGATCCATTTGCTCATCGGTGTATTCCGGAGCGTGATGGAAAAGAACCAGCTGGCCAACCTGAGCATAATGAGCCACATCACAGGCCATATTGACCGTGGAATGTCCGTATCCCTGCACAATGCCGCCCATTTTCCCAACATAATGCTCCTCAGTGTATTGAGCGTCATGGATCAGGATATCTGCTCCTTTGGCGAAGGCAATCGTCCGCTGGTCGCCATTGTGGTACCCTTCCGTATCTGTCGCATACACCATGGACTTTCCAGCATACTCAATCCGGTAATGCAGCACGCCTTCGGGATGCCCGTAAGAACGCATCACTCGAATTTTCACCACGCCTGGGTTTTCCTGCGGTAACGGCTCGCTGGCGTGGTAAATGGTGTGGCTTCCATAATCATTGAGAATAATTGTGTCCCGGTCCCGCAGTACGTTGAATGAAAGCCGGGCCGATACATCTTCTAGCCGCACGGGAAAATAAGGCGGGCACATCATGGTTAACAGGGTCTCTTCAGGGTTGCTTCCGCCAAAAGCCGGCCCCATTATGGCGCCCTGGGTCTTTGGAAAGAAATTGGGAGCAAAGAAAGGAAATCCCTGATTGTGGTCATGGTGAAGATGGCTGAACAGCAGCGTGTAGCGCATGGCCTGTCCAGTCTGAAAAGACTTCTTAACCATCGTCTGGCCCAAAGGGATAATACCGGTTCCTGCGTCCAGAATGATCAGGTGGTTCTTAACCGTCACAGCCACGCAAGAGGTGTTGCCGCCGTACCCCATTGAATCCCGCCGGGCAATCGGGTAACTGCCGCGCACACCCCAGAACTGCACTGTAAACTCGCTCAATTTTTCGTTCATTTCTGCCTCCTTGTCTTGAATAAAGCGTTTTCTCTTTTCGTCCTCATTATTCCGTACTTTGGCGCTTGTCACAAGGAAATATTTCTCACCCCGCCGTTTTTTAACAACTCTTTCTAAAGTGATATAATCCAAATATCATGCAATAATAAAGGACAATTGTGATTACGTCGCGGTTTCCTGCATTTACCTTCCCCAATTTTCGCATTTTCCTGGCCGGTCAGTTTATTTCGCTGATCGGTTCCTGGATGCAATCCACAGTGCAGCCCTACCTGGCATATCGGCTTACCAGTCAGCCATTCTATCTTGGCCTGGTTGGTTTCGCCCAAACATTGCCCGCATTATTTTTCATGCTCTGGGGCGGCGTCATCATTGAACGGCTGGAAAAGCGTAAAGTGGTTCTGGTCATGCAAACCATATTGATGCTCCAGGCATTTATGCTGGCCTTTTTTGCTCTCACCGGTCTTATCACCATCTGGCATATCATCGTCCTGGCCTTCATCCAAGGCTTAGCCAACTCAATTGAAATCACCGCCCGCCAATCCATGATGGTGGAACTGGTCGATAAGACAGCCTTACCCAATGCCATTGCCTTAAATTCTGCAACCTTCAACCTGGCGCGGGTTCTTGGCCCCACTCTTTCGGCACCATTTCTGGTCTTTCTTCAGGATAATGGCGAAGGTTGGGCTTTCTTTGCCAACGGCGTTTCCTTTCTGTTTGTGATAGCCAGCCTGCTTCTTATCAAAACCAAATCCCAGGTTCGAAATGATGTCGAAAAGCTGTCCATAATAGAAGATTTCAAAGACGGGCAGCGGTATATTTTTTCCACCCCCATCGTTGCCATGTTGATTGTCCTGGTCACTGTGCCGGGGCTCTTTGGCTTTCCTTTCACGCAGCAGATCCCGGTATTCGCCCGGGATGTGCTCCATGAAGTCAATGATACGGCGGCGGCTGTCGCCACACGCAACAGCCTGATGGTAACAGCCCAGGGTGTTGGCGCACTCATCGCTGCGCTTACCCTGGCCATGTTCAGCACAATGCGCAGAAAAGGCCCCTTACTAATTAGTGGGCAGATCGTTTTCGCCTTGGGTCTGATCGGTCTCTCTTTTTCACGCACCCAAAACCTTGCGCTGCCCTTGATGACCGTGGCGGGTTGGGGCATGGTAACCCAGCTTGCTCTGACCAATACCCTTATCCAGATCACCGTACCTGATCATCTTCGCGGCCGTGTGATGAGCACTTATCTATGGGCCATGCAGGGCATTTCTCCCTTTGGAAGCCTGTTAATTGGATCATTAGCTCAATCATTGGGAGCCTCGCAGGCTGTCGCCATCGGCGGTTTCACCTGTTTAATCGCCTATTCATTGGCCCATCTGTTTAAATCAGACATTCGGAGAGCCTGATCCCAATGAGCCTTGATCACCTCATTGAAATATGGAAATCGGATCCCGATTTTTTTGAACAGGTGTGTGCCTGGCAGGTTTCTCCCGCAGTGACATCTCAAGAGGTTCCTCTCCCTGACAGCCTCTCCCCTATCCTTGTTCGTCAGTTGAATCAAAACGGAATTTTTTCGCTTTACTCGCATCAATATACAGCCTGGCAGGCCGTTGAAAATGGCGAGAATGTGGTCATCGCTTCCAGCACAGCCAGCGGTAAAACCCTGGCCTACAACCTGCCCGTTCTCAACACCCTGCTGGCTGATTCAAAAGCTCGAGCACTTTATCTTTTCCCAACCAAGGCACTCGCTCACGATCAACGTGAAACCTTGCATGCCTTATCTCTGGCTGGAATCAATGCCGAGCTTTATGATGGCGATACAGCCAGTCATCACCGCCCCGGCATTCGTCAGCAGGCTCGCGTTCTTTTAACCAATCCCGATATGCTCCACACCGGCATTCTCCCTCATCACACCCGTTGGGAAGCGTTTTTTCGAAACCTCAAATACATCATCATTGATGAAGTTCATATTTACCGTGGGGTGTTTGGCTCTCATGTGGCCAACCTCATGCGCCGGGTAAAACGGATCACGCGCTTTTATGGCGCTCACCCACAGTTCATCCTCACCTCGGCCACCATCGCCAATCCGCAAGAATTGGCGTCCCGCCTGATTGAAGCCCCTGTGCAGTTGGCCGATAATGACGGCGCGCCGCATGGAGAACGCCATTTCATCATCTATAACCCGCCGGTCACCAATGCTGAACTTGGCCTACGGCGCAGCCTTTTGCTTGAGGCAACCTCCATCACATCTCGCCTGCTCAATCATGGAGTGCAAGCCATTCTCTTTGGCCGGTCCCGCCGCAGTGTCGAAATCATGCTAACCTATTTGCAGCAAACGGTTCCTCAATATAAACATGCCATCCGCGGTTACCGCAGCGGCTACCTGCCAGCCGATCGCCGGGAAATTGAAATGGGTCTGCGCAACGGGCTGATCCGGGCAGTGGTGGCCACCAGCGCACTTGAGTTGGGCATCGATATCGGCAGCCTGGATGCCTCTGTGCTGGCAGGTTACCCGGGAACCATTGCCTCAACCCGCCAGCAGGCCGGCCGTTCCGGCCGCAAGCAGTCCACCTCCCTGGCCATCCTCATTACCTCCGCGACCGCTCTCGATCAATTTCTGGCCAGGAACCCCGCTTACCTGCTCGGCCGCAGTCCAGAACAGGCTCTGATCCAGCCTGATAATTTGTTAATTCTGCTCTCCCACATCCGCTGCGCAGCCTTTGAACTTCCGTTCTCCGCAGGTGATCAATTTGGTCAGCTTGATGCTGATCTCACCCGGCAGTTTCTCGATATTCTCACCCAGGAAAATTTGCTCCATCACAGGCAGAATAAATATTTCTGGGTGGCTGATCAATATCCTGCAGCAAACATTTCCCTCCGCAGTGCATCTCCAGATATCGTCACTCTGCGCTCAAGATCCAACGAGGGATTGCAAACCATTGGGCATGTGGATGCGGCTTCAGCTCTCTGGATGGTTCACCCCGATGCCATCTATCTACACCAGGGTCAATCCTATCAGGTGGTGGATTTGAATTTGCAGCAAGGCACAGCTGATTTGCAGCTGTCAGATGCAGATTATTATACAGATCCACTGTCCGACACGGTGCTGGAATCCCCGGAACCGATCCGGCAAAAGGATAGCCCTGGCAGTCATGCCGTATTTGGGGAAATTGTGGTAACCACTCAGGTTAAGGGATTTCGCAAACTGCGCTGGTATTCTCATGAAATGCTGGGGGCTTTTCCGCTCAGCCTGCCCCCATCTCAATTATTGACCACGGCTTTTTGGCTGTCCATCAATCCTGATACAGTGCAAGCGCTTCAAGATGAAATGCTCTGGTCAGCTGCGCCTAATGATTACGGTCCTGACTGGAACCGCATTCGCAACCAGGTTCGTGCCCGCGATGGGTATCGCTGCCAGGCCTGTGGGGCAGTTGAAATGCAGAAATCAGCGCACCATGTCCACCACAAGCAGCCCTTCCGCTCATTCACATCCCGTGAAGAAGCAAACCGCCTGGATAACCTGATCACGCTTTGCCCAAACTGCCACCACAAAGCCGAACAGGTCGTCCGCATTCGCAGCGGGCTGTCAGGTCTGGCTTATCTTCTTGGCAGCCTGGCTCCTTTGTTTCTCATGTGTGATCCTGAGGATATCGGGGTGGTGTCTGATCCGCAATCCGAGATCACTGCAGGCCAACCCATGGTGGCAATTTATGACCGCGTACCGGGCGGAATTGGCTTAAGTGAGCGTCTTTACGAACTGCACCCCGAATGGACCGCCCAGGCGCTGAAAGCTGTGCAGGATTGCCCCTGCCTGGATGGGTGCCCCGCTTGTGTGGGTCCGGCCGGAGAAAATATGGCTGGTGGTAAAAAAGAAACCATTGCCATTCTTGAGAAATTACTGGCCTGATGGCCACCGGCCCGTTTCAAGCCGTTTTTTTATGCCCTGGTTAAGCCCTTTCAGCATTTCCTCAAATTCCTTTTCATCGCCCACCACCCGGGCGCGTTTATCCAGGCTGGCCAGAAAATAGGTCACCCATTCTCCCATTTCCCTCGGGTAAGGCGCCACCTGCAGTAATTCAAAAACGGTGTCATCCACCATTTCTTTAAATTCATTTAATTCAGCCATAAGCTTCACCTCAAAAATTTCCAGATGTGGTATATTTTACATCAACTATGGACTCGCTCACCAGTAAACTCAAAGCTTTAGGCGTGCAGGTTGGGACTCAACATATTCCCCAACCTGTTAAACCTGATTCCCTTTCAATCGAAGCCATTATCCCACAGGGGTTCTATCGGCAGACCATGCATGGGGAGATTTTCTGCATTGATCATCTTTATGCTCCCGATTACATACACGGTCAGGTGCCTCTCCAGCTCACTGCCCCGTTGGATATGCTGGCCGCTTGGAGCGGCCAGCTCGAAGCAGCCAGCCTGGCTCCTTCCGATTTTGCTTTTTTGGATACCGAAACATCAGGCCTCGCTGGCGGCACCGGCACTTTTGCCTTCCTGGTTGGCGTGGCACGTTTCCTGGAAAATGGTTTTACCCTCACTCAGTTTTTTATGCGCTCTCCTGCCGATGAGCCGGCTCTCCTGACCGCGTTGACCGAATATCTGGCATCTTGCAAAGCCATCGTCACCTTTAATGGCAAATCCTTTGATGCCCCAATTTTAAACACCCGTTATACCTTGCAGGGATTCACCTCCCCTCTGCCTGGCCTTTATCATTTTGACCTTTTATCCCTGGCCCGCAAATTATGGCGCGACCGCTTACCTTCCAGAGCCCTGGGATTTCTTGAACCCAATATTCTGGGCATTGGCCGTTCTGATGATGAAATTCCAGGCTACCTGGTGCCTGAATACTACCTCGATTATCTCCACACTGGCGATGCCACCCTGATGAAAGGCGTGCTGTATCACAATGACCTGGATATCACCTCACTGGCAGCTTTGATGTGCCACACAGCCGCCCTTTTGGCTGACCCATTCAGCCCTTCAACCCTGCCCGGTCTGGACCTGGCCGCTCTGGCTCGCCTGTTTGAAGACCTTAAGCAATATGAAACCGCCATCCGGCTGTTTGAGAAAAGCCTGGCTGAAGGCATGCCCCCCGATTTCTACTGGAAAACAGTGGAACGTTTTGCCACCCTGTTTAAAAAACAGCAGAACTGGCCGGCTGCAGTTGATTTATGGGCCCGGGCAGCAGACCACGGCGATGACTATGCTTTTCTTGAGTTGGCCAAATATTATGAGCATGTGGCCAAAGATAAACCCATGGCCATTCACTGGACTCAGGCAGCCATTGACCGGATCAATGCCACCTGTACCTCACCTTACATGCGGAATTATTTGCTGGAAGAGCCCATGAAAAGAATGGCTCGCCTGCAAAAACGCGGCGTCTGAGCTAAAATTCAGTGCCCAGAAATCTTTCCAGCAGGCGGCTGCGCCAGATCTTTCGCATCACCCATCCCCATAATCCAGCCAGAATCAGCAAAACCAGGTAATCAAACCATCCCAGTTGAACCAGGTCAAAAAAGCTGCTGAGCGCTGGAATTGCGAGGATGATGATAAAAACAAATCCCAGACCGATCGCCATCCACAGCGGGCGTTTATCGCCACTTAAATCATCTCCCCCCGTCCAATGATCTGAGGGCGGTTCAACAAAGGGAATTAACAGCAAACCGCAGAAGATGGAAAACACAGTGAGTGCTGTCTGCGGCGCTCCCAGTGCCACCGTGAAGAAATCCTTAATCGGCAGATTGGCTTGCTGGAATACCTGCCAGCCCTGTGCAAAGTAAAACAAGAATACCGCCAGCCCACCTAGGGTCATCCACATTCCTGCTGGCAGCACAAAGTGAATGACGCCTCTCAGCATTTTTTGGCGCGGCAGAAGGGCTGGTCGGGCCCAGGCAGCCAGAGCCAGAGTTGGCAATCCCACGGTAAACAAGGTCAGAATGGAAATGTTTTTTGGCGCATATGGAAAAGCATCCAGAACACCCACCGAGATAATTAACATGGCCACATAAAAAATCCGGGTCAAGAAAAGTTTTAATATGTCCTGCATGCCGTTGATAATGCGTTGACCTTCAGTAACTGCTGAAGGCAGCACCCCAAATGCATCTCCCATCAGGACAATGTCAGCCACGCTGCGGGTTGCCTGGCTTCCGCTCTGCATGGCAATGCCCAGGTTGGCCTTTTTTAGTGAAAGAACATCATTCACGCCATCCCCAATCATTGCCACATAATGCCCCCTTTGTCGCAAAGATTGGACGAGCTGTTCTTTTTGCTGTGGGGTGATCCGCCCAAAAATGGTATTTTGTTCCACCGCATCCGCAAACTGGCTTTCCGACATCCTGGCCAAATCCAACCCCGAAACCGCCGTCATTTCTTTGCTCATCCCGGCCTGCCGGGCCAGTGAAGCCACCGTATCAGGGTTATCTCCTGAGATAATTTTCAGGTTCACGCCAGCTTTCCGGAAAGCCCCCAAAGTCTCTTCAGCATCCGGGCGTAATTCATCCGTGAAGCAAACCAGGCCCAGGGCTTCAAGACCATCTGGCAGAACAAAATCCGCTTCTGATTGGAAGGCCTCATTGCGCTGAAGATTCCCTGCCATCAGCAGCACCCGGAAACCGGCATCACTCCACTCTTTCAATCTGGGTTCAAGCGGGTCCAGACCATTGACCCGGTTTCTCAGCATATCTGGAGCCCCCAGAACAAAAGTACCTGCTTTTTCAGGGTGATTGAAAACCAGTCCGCTCCACTTCCTGGCAGAAGAAAAGGGCGCTTCAGAAACGCTGGCAATTTTTCGACCTTTTAAAGCGTTGTGAATGGCTGAGCTGGTAGCGTTGGGCGCGGATACGCTTGCGGCAAAATCTCCCAATAAAGCCTTCAAAGCCTCCTCGTCCATCGTTCCGGGGTAAATTTGATGGAAGCGAATGCGGTTGGCAGTCAGGGTTCCAGTTTTATCCAGGCATAAGGTATCGACATTGCTTAATGATTCAACCGCATTGGCCTGCTGAACCAGCGCGCCTTTTTGGGCGATTCTCACCGCACCCAGGGCATAAGCCACCGACATGGCCAGGAAAAGTCCGTTGGGAACCAGGCCAATAATGACCACGGACATTTTCACACTTTCAACCAGGGGAATATGGTCCAAAACAGTGCGGATGGCCAGCAAGCCCAACATGAAAACCGCCACCATCACCAGCAGCCGTAATACCAGGTTAACCTGCTCCTGCAAAGGCGTGAGAATGTGACGGTATGCTCTGGCGTGGGCGGTAAGCTGGTTGGCCATACTTTGCTTGCCAACCTTTGTCGCCCGATAGACGGCGCTGCCCGTCACGCAAAAACTTCCGGAAAAAACCTCCGAATCGATCTTCTTGATGATTGAATCCGTTTCTCCAGTCAGAAGCGATTCATCTGCTTCCATCTGTCCTTCCAGAACCCTGCCGTCAACCACAATCTGATCACCGGGGCCAACCTTCAGCCAGTCATCCAGAACAATTTCATCCGGATCGATCGTCTTTTCCTCTCCATCTCTGATCACAACGGCTGCCGGACGTGTAAGGAGAGCAATTTTGTCCAACATGCGCTTGGCTCTGATCTCTTGAACCACAGATACCACCACATTGACCAAAATGACACCCACCGATACCAGGGCATCGCTCGTGCGGTTCATCAAAATGAGGGCAATGCCCAGACCAAACAGCACATTATTGACAAAAGTAAAAATATTGCTGAAGAAAATCTGGCCATAAGAACGGCTGCTCTGGTTGGATACCTTATTCGTCTGTTTTTTTGCTTTGCGTTCTTCAACTTCCTGATGGGTTAAACCACGCATAACCGCATTCTCCCAAAATATCAAAATGGATGAGAGTGAAACTCATTCCATTATAAACGGGAAATGAATTTTCCTGATCCGGTTTTATCTCGCCCCCTTGCCCGGTTAACCAATTTCAGGAAGAATTACACCTTTTCAGGCGATGCCTGCAAGTTGCATTTCAGCCTGTTTTGATATATGATAGGGGGTGTCGCATTAAAATCAATTTTTCCTGGAGGAAAAACATGAATATCCCTGCTGAGTTAAAATTCACCAAGACTGATGAATGGGTCAAAGTTGAAGGCAATATTGCCACCATTGGCGTGAGCGATTTTGCTCAGGAACAGTTATCGGATGTTGTCTTTGTGGAAATCGTCCCTGGTGTGGGCGAAACCGTCAAAGCCGGCGGCGCAGCTGCCACCCTTGAATCAGTCAAAGCAGCTGCTGATGTGAACCTGCCGGTCAGCGGCAAAGTGACCGCCGTTAATGCGGCTCTGGCCGATAAACCCGAAACGGTCAACACCGATCCTTATGGTGCTGCCTGGATGTTGAAAATCGAACTGAGCAACCCGGCTGAAGTTGCGGCTCTGATGGATGCTGCGGCTTATGAAGCCTTTTGTAAGGAACGCGGTCACTAATGTTCACGCCTCATACTGAAACAGAAAAAAAGGAGATGTTGAATGCCATTGGCGTTCAGAAGCTGGCTGACCTGTTTCAGGATGTGCCAGCAAAGTACCGCTTTCCCCATCTGAATCTGCCCGATCCTCTTACTGAGATGGAAGTGGCTGCTGAAGTGGGGCATTTTGCTTCCGCAAATGAATCAACCCGCGATCTGGTCAGCTTCCTGGGCGCTGGCGCATATCACCATTATATTCCCGCCGCCGTGGACAGCCTGCTGCGCCGTGGAGAGTTTTTTACTGCTTATACGCCTTACCAGCCGGAAATTTCTCAGGGAACCCTTCAGGCCATTTTTGAATATCAAAGCCTGATTGCAGCCCTCACTGGTATGGATGTCAGCAATGCCTCCCATTACGACGGCGCTACCGCAGCTGCCGAAGCAGTGATCATGGCTTACCACAATTTCCGCGGGAAACGCCCACGCATGGTTCTTTCTCCCTCGCTGAATCCTCAATACCGCGCCACCCTGCGCACCTACACTCAGGGCTATAACCTGGATCTGGTGGGCGATGGCAAGGATGCCGACCTGTTTGCCGGCCCCGATGGATTGATCTCTCTCATTGATAACAATACAGCTTTGGTCATGGTGCAGTACCCTGATTTCTTCGGCCGCGTCTATGACTATACGCAGCTCGCGAAGAAGGCTCATGAAATGGGCGCCCTGGTCTGTGTCGCCATCAACCCCACCGCCCTTGGCCTTTTCAAATCTCCCGGCGAGATGGGTGCCGATATTGTGATCGGCGAAGGCCAGCCTCTTGGCATTCCCCTCTCTTTTGGCGGCCCCTATCTGGGCATTTTTGCGGTGCGTAAGGAATTTGCTCGCAAAATCTCCGGACGCCTGGTCGGCGAATCGGTGGACAGCCGCGGCAACCGCGCCTTTGTGCTCACCCTCACAGCCCGCGAACAGCACATCCGCCGCGAGAAAGCCTCCTCAAATATCTGCTCCAATCAGGGGCTCATGGCACTGGCATCCACCATCTATATGAGTTTGCTGGGCAAGCAGGGCTTCCGTCAGATGGCCGAATTATGTTACCATAAAGCCCATTATGCGGCTGAAAAACTTGCCGCTATCCCGGGTTACAGCCTGTGCTTTAACTCAATCTACTTCCACGAATTTGTCGTTTGCTGCCCTAAACCAGTAGCCGAAATCAACGAACACCTCCTGGAACACGGCATCATCGGCGGGTTTGACCTTTCTGAGGAATATCCTTCTCTGCCCAACCACATGCTGTTGGCAGTGACTGAAATGAATTCCCGCGAAGAAATCGACCTGCTCTGTGAAGTTCTGGCGGAGGTGTCTCATGAGTGAAAAAACTATCTTTGAACTGTCGTCCCCGGGCCGACAGGGCGTACGCTTCCCGGCGCCTGATGTGACCCCCGCTGAACTGCCCGATGAAAGCCTCATCCGCGCAGATCTCCCCCTGCCAGAACTGGCCGAAGTGGATGTGATTCGCCATTTCACCGCTCTTTCTAAATTGAATTACTGCGTGGATAGCGGTCTGTATCCTCTGGGTTCCTGCACCATGAAATATAACCCCCGGATCAATGAGGATATGGCTCGCCTGCCTGGCTTTGCTTTCACTCACCCACTCCAACCCATCGAAACAATCCAGGGCAGCCTGGCGCTGATGTTCCAAATGCAGGAATGGCTGAAAGAAATCAGCGGGTTTGAAGGCGTGACTCTTGAACCGGCTGCTGGCGCTCAGGGCGAGCTGGTCGGTGTACTGATCATCCGCGCCTATCACCAATCTCGCGGCGACACCAAACGCACCAAAATCCTCATTCCCGATTCGGCCCACGGCACCAATCCCGCCACCTCAGCCATGAGCGGTTTTGAGGTGCTTCCAGTTCCTTCAGATGCCCGCGGCAATGTTGATCTGGAAGCTCTTAAGGCTGTCTGTGATGATACCCTGGCCGGCCTCATGCTCACCAACCCGAATACCCTTGGCCTCTTTGATGAACATGTTCTTGAACTCATTGATATCGTTCACAAAGCCGGCGGTCTCGTCTATGGGGATGGCGCCAACCTGAATGCCATCATGGGCGTGGTTCGTCCTGGCGACCTGGGTATCGATGTCATGCATTTCAACCTGCATAAGACCTTCTCCACCCCGCATGGCGGCGGTGGTCCAGGCTCAGGCCCGGTTGGGGTGGCCAAACACCTGGTGGATTTCCTGCCCGATCCTGTGGTCGGGATCATCGAGGATGCCACCGAAGAAATGCCGCCGCTGTATGGTTTTGTCACCCCGGCAAAAACCATCGGCCGCATCAAATCCTTTGCTGGCCACTTTGGCGTCATCGTTCGCGCTTACACCTACGTTTTGATGCATGGTGCTGAAGGCCTGCGCGATATTTCAGAAATGGCTGTTTTGAATGCCAATTACCTGCTTTCAAAAATCCGCCATGCCTACACCCTGCCTTATAACCGCACCTGCATGCATGAATTTGTTCTTGAAGGCGTCTGGCCTGACGTGGCCGATGTCCATGCTCTTGATATCGCCAAACGGCTGATGGATTACGATTATCACCCCCCGACCAATTACTTCCCCCTCATTGTCCATGAGGCGTTGATGATCGAACCCACCGAAACCGAAAGCAAGCAAACCCTCGATGCCTTTGCGGAAACGCTCTTAAAAATTGCCGAGGAAGCCCACACCACACCCGAGCTTCTAAAGGAAGCCCCGCACAAAACCCCCATTGGCCGCGTGGATGAAGTCCGCGCAGCCCGTGACCTGGTTCTCTGCTGCTGGATTCCTGAAGAACCGGTGAAATAACCCCCCCAAAAAAACAAGCCCTCTGGAGAACCCCTCCGGAGGGCTTGTTTTTATGATATTGTTCTCAATCTTCCAAAATCAGGCTCACCGGACAGTGGTCTGACCCCTTAACATCAGCATGAATCTCAACATCTTTGACAGATTCCATCAAGCTCTTCGAAACCAAAAAATAATCCAGCCGCCAGCCCACATTCCGTTCACGCGCTCTCATACGGTAAGTCCACCAGGTATAGGCTTTTTCACGGGTCGGGTAAAGTTCTCTGAAAGCATCTACAAATTGATGTTGGAGATAGGTGTCCACCCAGGCCCGTTCCTCCGGTAAGAAGCCAGATGTTTTTGAATTTTCCTTCGGGTTGGCCAGGTCAATCTCATTATGAGCGGTATTAAAATCGCCCATGATGATGATCTGCCCGCCAGCGGCATGAATTTCATCACACTGACGCAGCAGCGCCGCATAGAACTCTAGCTTGTAATCCACCCGTTCCTGACCGCGCTGCCCGTTGGGAAAGTAGATATTATACAGAACAAATTTTGGGGTTTGAACCCGGATCACCCGGCCTTCCATATCAAAACGCTCTTCTCCAAGGCCTGTGCTCACCGTCCATTCAGGATTCTTGCGGAACAATGCCACCCCGCTGTAACCCGCCTGCTGCGCCGGATGCCAGGTAATATGATAATTCTCATGGCTTTTTTGCTCCGGAGTCAGTTGCTCAGGCTTGACTTTGATCTCCTGCAAACCCAGAATATCCGCCTGATGCTGCTGAACCCAGGCAGAAAAACCTTTTTCATAAGCAGCACGATAACCGTTGACATTCCATGTTGTAATTTTCATATCTTTTCCGTTGCGTTATTTTCAGCCTGTGGTAAACTTATGGAATAAGGATACCATAATGGACGAAAAATACAAGGCTGATATCATTTATATTGAAGACGATCATGAACTCATTGATCTGGTTTCATTAATTTTGAAACAGCAGGGGTATCAAGTCCGCGGTGCTGGCGGCGGTCAGGAAGGAATCAAACTCATTCTTGAAAGCCAACCCAAGCCCGATCTCATTCTTCTCGATCTGATGATGCCAGGAATGGATGGATGGGAAACTTTCCACTTCCTCAAAAACCGCCCTGATACAGCCCATATCCCTGTCATCATCATCACAGCCAAATCTCAACCCATCGACAGAGTCCTGGGCCTCCAGGTCGCTAAAGTGGATGATTACATCAGCAAACCTTTCCACCCTCAGGAATTGGTCGAAAGCATCAACCGGGTTTTGTCCAAGCCCTCTGAAACGGAAAGCGAAAGCGCGATTTCTGTGGAACCAGGCGAAACCCCCGCATAAAACTTACCATGCCTATTGTTTCAATTCAAAATATCACCCAACCGCTGCCCGAACCCATCCGGGCGGAATATTGCAATACTTTTTTTGGCCGCCTGCGCGGCCGCATGTTCACCCGTCCCATCGAACCCTTCCGCGGATTGTTGATGGTGCAGCACCATGATGACCGCCTGGAAGCATCCATCCACATGTTTTTTGTCAACTATGACCTGGGGGTGATCTGGTTGAACGACCGCCTTGAGGTTGTGGATACGGTTGTCGCCTGTGCATGGCGGCCCTTTTATGCCCCCTGCAGCCCGGCCCGCTATGTGCTTGAAACCCACCCGCAGCATCTGCCTGCCTTTAAAAAAGGTCAAAAAGTGAGCTTGACGCATGTCTAAACGGATTTTATTGGTTTTATTGATCCTCTTCTTGTGCCTTCCGACCAAACCGGTTCTGGCGCAGGGTGAACAGCCTCCAAAACCGGTTTATGTCGTTCAATCTGGGGATACGCTCACCAGCATTGCTCTGCAGTTTGGTGTTAACCCCACCGATATTCTCAATGCAAACAATCTCCCGGATGGCAACCAGCTGTATATTGGTCAAAATCTTTTCATTCCAGGGCTGGAAGGGGTCAGCGGAATTCTTGATACAATGCCTGTGGCCTTTGGCGAAACGCTCTGGAGTATCAGTCAAAAATATAAAACCCCTGTTGAAATCCTCCAAAAACTGAACCACATCACTGTTCCCTCTGAATTATTTGCCGGATACAGCCTGGTCATTCCTCTGACTGAAACCGAACCTCAAACTCAGTTTTCTCAGCTTGCTTTGGGCCAAACCAACCTCGAAATGTCTGCCGCGCTGGGCCTGAACCCCTGGCTTCTTGCGCTCGAAAATGATCAGAGCTCGCCAGCATTGACCCTTCCGGGAAGCAACCTCTACCATCTATTCACCCCCGAAGCAACACAAACCACCGCCATTTCTCCGGAGATCGAATCCATTTCCATTTCACCCCTGCCCGTCATTCAAGGCAATACGGTTGTCCTGCGCATTAAAACAAAATCGCCTGTTCATTTTGAAGGCACATTTGTTGACCATAAGCTGGCCTTCATCCCCATGGAAAACAATGAGGTTGCTGCCTTGCAAGGCATTTATGCCATGAAAGACCCCGGTCTTTATCCGCTTCAAATCAAGGGTACCCTGGAGAATGGCGCCGTTATTGAGTTCCAGCAAATGATTCGCATCAAGACCGGCGTTTTTCCACAGGATCCTCCCCTGATTGTCCCCCCCGAAACAATGGACCCCGCCATCACCCAACCGGAAAACGAACTGGTTGACAATATTGTCTCCACCATCACCGAAACCAAATATTGGGATGGAACCTTTGTTGCCCCGGTTGACGACCCCTGCATTCGTTCATGGTACGGCGACCGCCGATCTTACAATGGCAGCGACTACATCTATTTCCACACCGGCCTCGATTACGGCGTCTGTAAAAACCTCAATATCTACGCTGTGGCGCCTGGTGTTGTCGTTTATACCGGTTCACTCACTGTGCGCGGAAATATGACGGTCATTGATCACGGCTGGGGTGTATATACAGCCTACCTCCACCAATCTGAGATCAAAGTGTCTGTTGGCGAAAATGTGGAGGCCGGTCAACTGATTGGATTGATTGGCGGCACCGGCCGGGTCAATGGTCCACATTTGCACCTGGATGTCTGGGTGAATGGTATTCAGGTAGATCCTGAAGACTGGCTGGCCCGATCATACCCATAAAAAAGAAGAGCCACTATCAAGTGGCTCTTTAGGGAGTGCGCTGGGCGGGAGTTGAACCCGCACGCCTTTCGGCACATGGCCCTCAACCATGCCTGTCTGCCAATTCCAGCACCAGCGCAACAACTCCGCAATTATAACCGGGTCTTCCGGATTGTCAAGATTATCAGCTAAACTTATCAGGAGAAAAGATGGCCATTATTTTGGATGCGATGGGCAGCGACAAACGCCCCAACCCGGAATTGCAGGCTGCCGTGGATGCCGCCCGCCTTTATGGAGAAGAAATCATTCTTGTCGGCAATGAAGCGGTGCTTAAACCGCAGCTGGATGCGCTTAACACCGAAAAATTTCCCGTGTCCATTGTCCATGCCCCGGAAAGCATTGATATGACGGATCACATCGAGGATGTGCGCAAAAAGAAACAAAATACCATGCGCGTGGGCCTCGAATTGCTGCAATCGGGCCGCGCCTCCGCCTTTGTCACAGCTGGCAACACCGGCATGACCATGTATCATGCCAAGAAAATTCTCGACGATATCCCCGGCGTGATTCGCCCCGCCTTGACCGCCCTCTTCCCGGTCAAAAATGGACATTGCGTGGTGCTGGATATTGGCGCAAATGCCGAATGCCGGCCTGAATTTCTGCTTCAGTTCGCCCTGATGGGCAGCATCTACGCTGAAAAAATGCTGGGAAAGAAAAATCCGCGGGTCGGCCTTCTCTCAAACGGCGAAGAAGCTGGCAAGGGAAACGAACTGGTTAAGGCCACTTACCCGCTCCTCTCGAACAGCGGCCTGAATTTTATCGGCAACGTGGAAGGGAAAGAGCTGTTCGGCGGTGAGGCCGATGTGGTTGTAACCGACGGGTTTACCGGAAATGTGCTTCTTAAGACCAGTGAAGCCGTATCTCGGCTGCTCATTGACACAATCAAAGAGGGCCTGATGTCCTCCCTCACCACGAAACTGGGGGCGGCTCTGGCAAAACCCGCCTTCACCAGGGTCAAGAAAATGATGGATCCTTCTGAGGTGGGTGCCGCTCCTTTGCTGGGCGTCAATGGATTGGTGTTTGTGGGGCACGGCCGTTCTGATGCCAAAGCTCTCACCAGCGCCATCCGTGTGGCTCGTCAGGCCGTTGAAGCTGACCTGTTGACCGCACTTCATAAGACCATTCAAGACCGCATTTCAATGTTTGAAGGAAAATAAGTCAAGATGAAAATCGTCACCAACCAAAAACTCATTACCCGGAACCGCCGCATTGGCCAGTTCACAGTATACGCTTCTCTCATCGTTTTGATCGGCGGTTTTATTGCCTCGTTGCAGCCCAACCCGGATATGCTATCTTTGGCTTTCGGTGCCATGATTCTTGGCCTGATCCTTTCCCAGGTCGGCACATATTACAGCAACCGCTTTGTTCGATCCCCCCGGCCCGATGAAGCCATCGTTGAAAATCTGAAAACCCTGGAAGATAAATACACGCTTTATATCTACTCCACCCCCGTCCCCTTCTTGCTGGTTTCGCCTCAGGGAATATGGGTGCTGACCACCTCCATGGTGGACGGAAAAGTTGTTTATGAGAAAAACCGCTGGCGGCATAAAGGCGGTAACTGGTTTCTGAAGCTGTTTTCGGAAGGCCTCGGCCGTCCGGATATCGAAATTGCGTCTCAATTGGATGACATTAAAAAGAAATTTACCAAAGAACTGCCCGACATCACCCTGCCTGAAATTCAGGCTGCCCTGGTGATTCTGAATCCCAAAACCGAAATTGAGAACGTGGCCGACGCGCCTTATCCCACCATTCCCTGTAAGAAGATTAAAGAAACGATTAAGAAGAATATCAAAACGGCTGGGGTCGCCCCTGCAGTTGTTGAGGCGGTGAATAATCTCCTCATGCCCAAAGCAGAATAATCCCCTCCAATAAACGAACAGCCAAGCGAAGCCGGTCTGGCTCCGCTTGGCTGTTCGTTATTGCGCCCCCCTGTCTCTTTGCACCAGGCCTCGCTGCCACGCATACACCGCCACCTGTGTCCGATCAGCCATGTGCAGTTTGCTGAAGATATTGCTGACATGCCCTTTCACCGTGTTTTCACTGATGACCAGTTTTTCAGCAATCTGGCTGTTGGTCAGGCCGTTGGCAATCAATTTTAGAACCGCCAGTTCTCTGTCTGTCAGATCTGCAAAAATTTGCGTCTCTTCGGTCTCTTCATTTCCCACACGCAGATTCTGCAACACCCGGCCAGCCACCCGTGGATGCAGGGTCACCTCGCCAAGGGCGGCCTTCAAAAGCGCATCCACCAATCGGTCCATTTTCATGTCCTTTAATATGTAAGAGATCGCTCCAGCTTTTAGTGCGGGGAAAATATGCGAATCCTCATGGTAAGATGTCAGCACCACCACCTGCGTTCTGGGGCTGATTGATTTGATATACCGGATGGTCTCAACACCATCCATGCCTGGCATGATCAAATCCATTAGAACAACATCAGGAATATATTCCTTCACCATTTCAATGGCTTCCTGCCCCGATGCCGCTTCTCCCAGAACCTGAAACTCTGGCAGTGTATCAAGGTAGGCGCGCACGCCGCGGCGCACCACCTCATGATCATCTACGATGATTATTGATACTGGATTTTCCATTTTATTATGATCGCTCCTCTTTGGAAGGGTAGATATGTTTATCAATGGGTACTTGCACAAAAATACGTGTGCCCTTGTTCGGGGTTGAATTAATTTCAATGATACCACCAACCATGGCAATTCTTTCCTGCATCGAACGCAAACCAACGCCAGAGGGTTTCTGTCCCAAATCAAAACCAATCCCATCATCAAATATGGTCATTTCAACCACGTCCGGCTTGTATTCCAGATTGAATCCAACTGTTTGCGCCTGGCTGTGTCTGGCAATATTCGCCAGAGATTCCTGAGCTACCCGGTACAAGGCCTGTTCCAGTTGAATCGACAAAACCTGACCACTATCCACAGAAGTTTGCACAAAAATGCCAGTGCGGTTTTCCCATTCAAAGATATATTCTCTCAGGGCTGTGCTAAGCCCCTTTTCTTTAAGCGCAATCGGATACATTTCCTGAATCAGGAAAGTCAATTCCTGAATCACCTCATAAACCAGGTTCTCAGCCTCACCCACATGACCGCGCGCCGAATCAGGGCTGCGAGCCAGAATGCCATTCGCCGCCCCAAGCTGAGCCAGCGCAGCAAATGCCTTTTGCTTGGCGCTGTCATGCAAATCTCTGGCCAACCGGTTGCGCTCCTCAATAATGGCCAGCTCTTTGGTCTGTTCGAACAGAATGGCATTATCAATGGATATGGTTGCCCTTTGGGCCAGCGCCAAAAAGAGACGCTGCGCATCCTCATCAAAGGCATGAGCCCGGCGCGAGCCCACAATGAATATACCCCAAATTTTTTCTTCTATTTTGATGGGTACATAAATAATGGACCGCAGCTCTTCTGATATGATCAGGTGGATCATTTTGGGAATATCATCCCGCCACCGCAAATCAAAATCTGTATCCAGAATGACAATGGCTTCGCCCTGGAGGATATTCCTCCCAAGAATGCCCTCTCCCTCTGCCACAGTCCATCGTTCTCCACGTGTCAGTCGCCATCCCCGGAAGACTTTCACTTCAATTTGGGTATGGTTCTCTTCCCAGGTGAAAACAGCGCTTTTCTCTGCTTTCATAAAGTCAACCGCAACATCCACAAGCGCCTGTAAAACCTGATCAATGGTCAGGAAGCGGTGCATGATTTCATCCGCCCGGTAAAGCGCCTCAAGCTCCTGATTCCGGTGCTTGATTTCCCTTGTGCGGTCGCCCACCTGTCTTTCCAGCAGCCTGTTTCGATCCTCAATACCCCTCAACCTCATTCGATATCCAAAAAACAGGAGCATCACAATCGAAATGCTGATGATGATTTGAAAAATCGGGGTTTCCCAAAAAGGCGGGACCACCGAAATTAATAACGAAACACCCTCATTATTCCAAACCCCATCTTCGTTGGCAGCTTTGAGATGCAGGATGTAAGTTTTTCCTGGCAGGTTAGTGTAACGCCCATCGCGTCTGGTACCAACATAATTCCAGCCATTGTCAAAACCTTCCAAATAATAAGCATACTGGTTTGCTTCAGATCTGGCGAAACTGAGGGCCGTAAACTCAAACTCAATGGAATTGTTCGGCCAATAAAGAACAACCTCATTCAGCTTCTCAATCCGCTCTGTCGTGACAATGGGAGATCCTTCCACCAGGAAAGCCGTCAGCACAACCGGTGGAATATAGGGGTTATCTCTGATTTCTTCTGGCCTGAAAACGGTCACGCCATTCATGCCGCCAAAAAAGAGGGTTCCATCAGCTGTTTTGAGCCCGGAATCTACCTTGAATTCATTGCTCTGCAGGCCGTCTTTAACATCATAAGATTTAAAGGCGATTTTGATAGGGTCAAATCGGATAATACCTCTGTTGGTGCTGATCCAGATAATTCCTCTATCATCTTCCAAAATGCTTGAAATCGTCTCATCGGGCAGCCCATCCTTTTCGCGGTACTGAATGATTTGCCCGGTGACCGGGTCCAGCCGGTTTAACCCGCCTGAAGTACCTACCCAGATCATTCCCAGCCGGTCTTCGAAAAGCGAAAGCACATTGTCATCGCTTAAGGAAGTTTCTTGATTTAAAGTGTATTTATAGTGAATAAATCGCCGCGTGGAACGGTCAAAACGGTCCAGACCTTCAGGTGTGCCGACCCATATGGTATTGGCTTTATCCACAAAAACCACATTAATGTGGTTGGAACTGACGCTGGTTGTCACCCGGTCATCGTGTAAATAATGGCCAATGAAGGCTTTGGTTCCCAGGTCATATTTGCTGATACCGTTTCCATCAGTCGCAACCCAGAGAATCCCTTCGCGGTCAATGACGAGAGAAGTGATGATGTTATATATGGGTTGGTTCTGATCATCATAGCTATCCGCGATTCGTCTAACCACAGCGGTTTCCGGGTCCAGGTTATGCAGCCCCAGGGCAGTTCCAACCCAAAGGGTGCCGTCAGGATCCACTGCAAGAGAACGGACATGGTTATTGCTCAGGCTGTTAGGGTCAGCCGGATCGTGCTGGTAATGCTCAAACCGACCTGTCTCTGGGGAATATACATCCACCCCGCCGCCATCAGTTCCAAACCAGATCCGCCGCAAACTGTCGCTCTTAATGGCTGATACCTGGTTATATCCCAGGCTGTTTATATTTTCTGGATCTGGGAAGAAATGCCTGAAATTTTTGTACCCCTGCCCCAATTTGTTAATCCCGTCTGCAGTGCCAGCCCACAAAATGCCTGATCGATCTTCCAAGAGCGATAAAACCCGGTCATCCGACAGGCTGGTGGGGTCGAAACGGTTCTTATTGTAAACATCAAACCAGTCGTTTTTTTCATCATAACGATTAATCCCACCACCCAGGGTCCCGATCCATAAAATCCCCGCGCCATCCTCAATCATCGTTTTTACTTTGTTATTGCTCAGGCTGTGGGGTTCACCCGGTTTATTCTGATAATGAATAAATTGACCAGTTTCGGGCAGAAACATGTTCAGGCCCCCCATTGTTCCCACCCAGATGACATCCCGCCCGTCCTGAAAGATAAAGTTAACGTAATTGTTGCTCAAACTGGTGGGATTCTGCGGTTCATTGCGGAAATGCGAAAAAGTACGGATTGAGCGGTCCATTTTATCCAGGCCCCGGTCTGTGCCCACCCAAAAATTTCCAAAACGGTCTTCGTATAGGGTCGTAATATTATTCGACGAAACACTCGCCCGATTCTGTAAATCAAATTGATAAGCAATAAAGTTTCCACTTGCCCGGTCATACTGGTTCAATCCCCCATTTTTTGTGCCAACCCAGAGAGTCCCCTCTGAATCTTCAAGAATACAGGTGACCTGCGAGTCACTCAAGTTGTCATCAACGCCATAGCGCGTGAAGGTGCCGGTTCGACTGTCATAACGGTTTAATCCGCTGCGCTGGGTTCCAATCCATATGTTTCCAAGATGATCTTCATAGATAGCAGTAATATTATTCTGACTGATGCTGGAGAGATTGCCCGGATCATTCTTAAAGACGATAAAATTATAACCGTCAAATCGGTTGAGACCATCCTCCGTGCCAAACCACAAAAAACCCATCCTGTCCTGAAGAATGACCTGAACCACGCTTTCCGAGAGGCCTTCGTCAACCGAAATATGCTCAAATCTTAATGTGCCACTGCGAATGGGTATCTTCCCATCCAACTGAGAAATTGGAATGACAGAGTTAATCTCGCCGGAGGGAAGCTGGACTGCGCTCGCAGCACAGCCAGTTAACAGCAAAACCAATCCTGCCGCCAGGAAAGCGCGAACCAGGGCAATCATCGGTAAACGGTTATGAGACAACCACAGCATAACATAATCATATTATCACAATTGATCGTTGAGATATAAGCCCTCAACAAAAAACGAACCTGTTTTAGGTCAGGTTCGTTCAATCACTACATCCTTCTGGGTCTTTGAGGGCGAGGGTGTGGCCGGCGCTGCGGAGCCTTTGAGGCCACAAAATCCTGCAAAGCAGCCACTTCTTCCCGCGTCAGATACCGCCACTCGCCAGGTTTAAGGTTTCCCAGCTTCAGGGTGGCAATCCGCACACGAATAATTCTTTCAACCGGCAGACCGATGGTTTTTCCAACTTCTCTGATCTGACGTTTCTTCCCCTCATGCATTACAATACGCAGCCAGGTCCCTTTGCCCACATTTCCTTCAACATCCACCTTTGCTGGCGCAGTACGATAACCATCTTCCAGAACAACACCCCTGCGCCAGATGGCCAATTGCTCTTCATCAGGGTGAGTAACCAGTAAAACCCGGTATTCTTTTTCATGTTCATAGCGCGGATGGGTCAGGTGATTGGCCAGTTCGCCGTCGTTGGTGAGTAAAATCAAACCCTCGCTGTCAAGATCCAGTCGACCAACCGCAAACAGGTGCCCTTCAACGGGGACCAGGGTTCGAACAGTGGGGCGTGAATCCTCTGGATTATCATCTGAAAGGACACCGCGCGGCTTATGTAATGCAATATAGGTGGGACTCTCCATTTTTGGTAATGGCTTCCCATCCAGGAAAATTTTATCTCGTTCAGGATCCGCTTTTGCGCCCAATTCAACACGAACACCATTAACGACAACCCGCCCTGCCGTGATCAGATCTTCACATGAACGGCGTGATCCTAAACCTGCTCTGGCCAGTATTTTTTGTATTCTTTCTTCCATAATATCCGATTATATCATACCCATGAAAATATTAAAGAATTATTCTTTCAGAATATCCCGGCGTTCTGGTTGGTTTTCTCCAAAACTTTCAAGAGCCGGCAAATCCTGGATTGATTTTAAGCCAAAATACTGCAAAAATTCTGCAGTGGTTCCATATAAAATGGGTCTTCCAGGCCCTTCCGCCCGGCCAACTTCCTGGATCAAGTCTTTGGAAAGCAGACTCTTGACCACACCGTCGCTGCTCACCCCCCTGATGGCATCCAGCTGCGGCCGGGTGACGGGTTGTTTATAAGCAATGATGGCCAACGACTCAAGGGCGGCTTTGCTCAACCGGCTGGTGGCTTCCAACCCCAAAAATTTTTCCACCACTCCGCCCAACTCAGCCGTGGTGGTCAATTGCACCCGTCCCGCATGCCACTGAACACACAGGCCGCTTCCAGTACTGATATAATAATCGGATAATTCTTTCAATCCATTTTCCACTTCAGTCGGCGTCATATCAATGGCAGATGCCAGTTGGCTTGGGGCAACGGACCCGGGAGCGGCAAATAATAAAGCCTCCAGCATAGAGCGAAGGCTGGGAGATTGAGAGGGATTTAAAGCTTCTTTTGTCTCTGTCATGCTATAATTACACCGTTAGTTGCTATTGGATTATACACGAAATATGAGAAAAAGACTTCACCACTTTCTTCCAGGCATTCGCCTTGTCTTCTTTTTGGCGCTCCTTTCAAGCCTTGCGGCCTGTAAGGAATTGTCACCTCAGGTCACGCCTGCCGCTTCATCCCCGGTGACCGTCATTGCCGATAGGCAGAACCAGACCATTGCGCTTTCTCCTGGCACAACCGTCCAGGAAGCCCTCATCCGCGCCAACATCACCCTCTCCAATCTGGACCGCGTGACACCCCCATCTTACTCTGCCTTGATTGGCGGCGAGACTATCAAAGTGGTTAGGGTGAGAGAAGAATTTGAGATCTCTCAGGTGATCATTCCATTCGAACAGCAAGTGGTGCGGAATGAATCTCTTCCTGAAGACCAAAAAATTTCCATCCAATCTGGTAAGAACGGCCTGCAGGAAGATACCATCCGCCACTTGTTTGAAGACGGTGTCGAGGTATCCAAAACCACCGTGAAATCCACCATCATCAAAGAACCCGTTCCCGAAATCGAAATGGTGGGCGTTCAAACCCCCTTCGCCCCCATCTCCATTTCTGGCCGGCTCGCTTATTTAATTGGCGGCAGCGCGTGGATCATGGAAAACAACACCAGCAGCCGCCGTCCATTGATCACCAGCGGCAACCTGGATGGACGTGTCTTTTCTCTCTCCCCCAATGGCGAATGGCTGCTTTATTCCATCCATCCTGACGCTTCTGATACAGAAAAAATTAATTCGCTGTGGGTGATTAGAACCATTGGCGACAACAATAAACCCATCGATCTGAAAGTCTCCAATGTTATTCATTTTGCTGATTGGGTACCTGGATATTCTCAGACCTTTTCATATTCGACGGTTGAGCCTCGCTCGACTGCTCCAGGCTGGCAGGCTAACAACGATTTCTACATAAAATCCTTTAAATCGACAGGGGAACTGACCGAACCCAAGCAAATCATCGAGCCCAATGCCGGCGGCCTGTACGGCTGGTGGGGCACCTCATTTGCCTGGTCGCCAGATGGAACCAAACTGGCATATGCCCGCCCGGAAAGTGTTGGATTTGTTAACCTTGAAACCGGCGATTTTCAACCGGCAGTTTCCATCACCCCCTTCCAAACTCACAGCGATTGGGCCTGGACACCTTCCATCTCATGGGCACCTGACCAGAATATTCTTTTCACCATAACCCACCAGCCTGCTTCTGGCCTGATTTCACCGGAAGAATCCCCCATATTTGACACCAGCGCCTATCCCCTAACCGGCGGGGCTGTGGTATCATTGGCCCGGCAAAGCGGCATGTTCTCATACCCGTCTGCCTCACATGCTGATCTGGCCGGAGATTATTGGCTGGCATTTCTTCAGGCCATTTTTCCGGAACAAAGTGAAACCAGCCGTTACCGGCTGGTCATTATGGATCGGGATGGCTCGAACCGCAGGGTGGTTTTTCCTGATTCCGGCGCCGCAGGCTTGGACCCGCAGCAGCCGGTCTGGTCTCCGCAAAAGGCCACTTCACCGCTGATCACCATTATTTACCAGGGAAATCTGTATTTGATTGACCCATTAACAAACCAATCCCATCAAATCACAGGTGATGGCCTGACAAGCAGGATTGATTGGAAATAAAAGAAAAAGGATATCTATGCGAATTCTTATCACTGGCGCCGCGGGCTTTTTAGGCTCACATTTGTGCGAGAAACTTCTAAATGAAGGCCACGAAGTCATCGGTATGGACAATTTCATTACCGGAAACCCTGAAAACCTGGCTCACCTGGCATCCCATCCTGGCTTTTCTTTCATCCGGCATGATGTGGCCAATTTTATTTTTGTGCCGGGCAAAATTGACGGCGTTTTCCATTTTGCCTCACCAGCCAGCCCCAACCCCGCCTCGCCTTATGGTTACACCAATCTTCCCATCCAAACCATGAAAGCTGGCGCCCTTGGCACCCACAATTCCCTCGGTGTGGCGCGCGCAAATAATGCCCGCTTCCTCATCGCCTCCACCAGTGAGATTTACGGTGACCCTCTGGAACATCCGCAAAAAGAAACCTATTGGGGCCATGTGGATCCGATCGGTATTCGCTCAGTCTATGATGAAGCCAAGCGATTTGCTGAGGCTCTGACCATGGCCTATCATCGCTATCACGGCATTGATACCCGCATTGTGCGCATTTTCAATACGTACGGTCCGCGTATGCGCATTGACGACGGCCGCGTTGTTCCCAATTTCCTCAAACAGGCCATTTGCGGTGAATCCCTGACCGTTTACGGTGACGGGCAGCAGACCCGCAGTTTTTGCTATGTGGATGACCTGATTGATGGCATTTATCGCCTCTTTATGTCCGATGAACACGATCCCGTCAATATCGGTAACCCTGTCGAAACCAGCATCCTGGAATTTGCCGAAACCATCAACCGTCTGACCCAAAATCCGGCCCCGATCACCATTAAACCGGACCTTCGCCTGGGAGATGACCCGCAGCGCCGCCAGCCTGATATTACCCGTGCCCGCACAATCCTGCATTGGGAACCCAAAATCCCCCTTGAAGAAGGCCTTCAGCGGACAATTGCATATTTCAAAAAGAAGCTGGGCAAGGCATGATTCTGACAGACGCGAAAGAACGTGAACGGTTCCTCCGTTTTGCTGTGGTCGGAGTGATTGGGGCGGTCGTTGATTTTGGTCTGTTCAACCTTCTCTCCGACCCGCTGGGGGTCAACTCGCTGGTGGCCAGCGTCATTTCATTTTGCGCGGCTGTGGCCAATAACTTCGTTTGGAACCGCTATTGGATCTATCCAGATTCCCGCAGTAAACAACTGAAGCACCAAATGGTCCAATTTGCGCTCGTCAACGTCATCGGCTTGATGATCCGCACGCCCATTTTTGGCATCATGGAATACCTTTTGGTGGATATCTTTCAAGCCTTACCCATACAGCTTCCATTCACGCCTAAATTTCTCGGACACAATTTTGCCCTCGCCACTGCCGTTGGCGTGGTCATGATGTGGAATTTCTTCGTTAACCGCTACTGGACCTATTCTGACGTGAAATCGTCCCATCATTCAGCCATGAAAGTATCATGACCCCTGACCTTCCCTCCCCCCTGCCTAATCCATCCTGTGAAGACCCGCAGCAAAACGGCATCCGGTCTTTAAAGGAACTCATCGATTTGGTGAGCGGGCGCAGCCCGGCGGCTGAAGCAGGCGAAGGGGATGCCGGACTGGCGGAACATATTCATTTTCCTTTTTTGGCCCTGGTGGGTCAGCGAGAAATGAAACTTGCCTTGCTTCTCTCGCTGATCAATCCTTCTGTCGGTGGGGTTCTGCTGGTTGGCGCCCGCGGAACCGGGAAAACCACTGCGGTTCGCGGTCTGCTCGATTTGCTTCCCGATGTCGAGCGCAGTAAGTGCTTTTATGGCTGTCTGCCCGAAGAAATTAAGTCGGGCGGTCCCGAAGCAGTCTGCCCTGCCTGTGCGCAAAAGTATGCCCGCGGTGAAAGCCTGACTTTTGTGGACCGCGTCAGGCTGGTTGAACTTCCCCTCAATGCCACTCTTGACGATGTTGTGGGAACCATTGATGAACGCTCCCGTGTGCACGAGCGGCTACGCTTAAAACCCGGCATTCTTGCCCGCGCTCACCTGAATATTCTCTATATCGATGAAATCAATCTGCTTTCAGAGAACATCATCAGTGCTATTCTGGATGCAGGCGCTCAAGGCAGTTATACAGTTCGCCGTGGACCTGTGGTGGCCAATTATAAAGCCAGGTTTATCTTAATCGGCTCGATGAATCCTGAAGAAGGGGAACTCAGCTCCCAAATCATGGATCGGTTTGGGTTGCGGGTTCTGGTCAGGGGCCTGGAAGAGAAAAACGAGCGTTACAACGCCTATGAATTGGCTCAAAAATTTCGCCAACACCCATACCAGGTGTCAGCTGCCTTTCGCCACAGCACCTCCCTTGCGGCCAGCGAAATTCAACATGCCCGGTCCATCCTGGACGAAGTTCACATCAGCGCCGAAATTGCGAATCAATCCATCGCTCTCATCCAGTCGCTGCACATTGATTCGCTGCGCGCAGAAATATCTCTTTTTGAAGCGGCCCGGGCTCACGCCGCCGCTGAAAATCGTCTTGAGGTTACAGCAGATGATATTTCTTCCGTAGCCCCTTTTGCCCTGCGTTGGCGCTATTCTCCCTTTATGCAATCCTTCCTGACCAATCAGGCGCAGGCTGATGATGAATTGGATAAAACCATCCAAAAATTTTTCCCGGAGGTGGCAAAATGACGAAATCCTTCACCCACCGCGAACGGTTGGAACTCACCCTGCATGGCGAAAAAACCGACCGCGTTCCGGTTTCCTTGTGGCGCCATTTTCCCGTTGATGACCAGACCCCGGGCGGGTTGGCCTATGCCACAGCTCACTTCCAGCAGATGTATGATTTTGATTTCATCAAAGTGACCCCTGCTTCCTCTTTTTGTCTCAAAGATTGGGGAGTTGAGGACCGCTGGACTGGAAACACAGAGGGAACCCGCGAATATCAGACTCGCGTCATTCACCACCCTGATGACTGGGAGAAGCTGCCCATCCTTGACCCCAAACATGGTGCTCTCGCTGATCAGATCACCTGTCTGTATATGCTTTTTTCTGAATTTGATGCGGAGACACCGGTTGTCCAGACCATTTTTAACCCACTCGCCCAGGCCAAAAACCTGGCCGGGCAGGAAACCCTCCTCGCCCACATGCGCCAATATCCCGAACAGGTGCAAACCGGCCTTCGCCGCATCACCGACAGCACCCTGCTTTTTCTTGAAAGCGTGGTCCGTTCAGGCGTTGCCGGCATTTTCTTTGCCGTTCAACACGCCCAATATCACATTTTGAGCGAAGCGGAATACAACACCTTTGGCCGCCCTTATGATCTGGAAATTCTCGATGCGGCCAGATCCCTCTGGTTGAACATCTTGCATATGCACGGTAAGAATGTCATGTTCGACCTGCTGGTAGACTATCCTGTTCCGGTCATCAACTGGCACGACCGGACCTCCGGTCCTTCACTGGCGCAGGCCCAAAAACGGTTTTTGGGAACCGTTTGCGGTGGTTTACGCCAGTGGGAAACCCTGGTCACCGGAAATCCGCTGGAAGTCAATGATGAAGCCCTTGAAGCCATCCAAAGCACCCAAAACCAGCACTTTATCCTGGGTACCGGCTGCGTTGTTCCCGTTCTTGCTCCCCATGCCAATATCTGGGCAGCCCGCCAAAGCGTTGTTCCTTCCATTGAGGTTGATGAAGAGTGACTAATCCACGCATTATCGCCGGAAAGGCCCGCGGCCACCGGTTACAATCTGTCCCCGGAGATACCACCCGCCCCATCACGGATATGGTCAAGGAAGCCCTGTTTAATATCCTCGGCCAGGATATCATTGATGCAACTTTACTGGATGTGTTTGGCGGCACGGGGAGTGTTGGCATAGAAGCCCTCAGCCGCGGCGCCGCCTTCGTTCAATTTCTGGATCTGAATCACCGGGCAGTGGATACCATCAAAAAGAATCTGATCTCCACCCGGCTTGAGTCTGGCGGTAATGTGCTGCGTGCGGATGCCTTTGTTTATCTCAAGCAGCCGCCCACCCGCCAGTTTGATTTCGTTTTTATTGCCCCTCCACAGTACAAAGGGATGTGGATTCAAGCCATGACCATTGTGGACGGCAACTCAAAGTGGCTGGCACCAGACGGCTGCGTCATTGTCCAGATTGATCCCATCGAATACCAGGCGCTTGACCTCAAAGAGTTTATCGAAGTCGATCAACGCAAATACGGCAATACCATCCTGATTTTTTACGAGTTCAAATCTGCTCAGCAAACTGGATGATCAACTTGCCGTCCGGATCATAATGATAGTGGGCCGAAAACGGTGCCTGCCCATCATTGAAGTCCTCAATTCTCGGCAAAATTGTCGGCAAATCTTCCACCAACGGCAGATCGCCCAATTCATCAATCGCCACCCAGGCCAGGCTGCCTTCGCCTGATTCAATCAGGCTTCCCAATGGATTCCTCACTTTGTAAACAAATATCGTGATCCCGGTATGTTCTTCGACATCAATCATGATGGTACCGCAGAGGGAAAAATGCCCGCCCGTCAGCCCAGTTTCTTCATTTAACTCCCGTTTCGCGGCCGAAAGGATGTCTTCTCCCCGTTCAATATGTCCTCCGATGCCGTTATATTTATTGGCCCAAAGCCGTTTATTGGGCGCGCCTTTGATCAATAAAATTTTACTTTTTTCAAAAACAAAAATCAGTGTTCTCGGAATAACCTTATACCGGTCTTGAAACACACCCTGTTCCTGTTTGGGCATCCCGCCCTCCTTCTGAAATAAAACCGGGGATAGAAATCAATCTATCCCCGGTTCTTCATCTGAACTTCTATCAGTCAGCCAGGTCGCTGACGTCTTCCACCGAGGCCTGCTCGCCCAGATAGTATTTCAAATCGGGTGCAATAATCACCGGTTTGATAAACCGGTCCGTGTAAGGGCGGGTATTGGCAATTCCCAGGCTGGCAAACAGTTTTTCAAACTGGGCCTCCCACTTGGAGAGCAATTCAAGGCGAAATTCCTCGGAAAGTCCCCAAATTTGTTTCTTGAAAACGCCCAGGGCATTCTTCCGGAATTTATAATGGAACTGTTCATCCGTCATATCCGGAGTGCGGTCAATTGCATGTTTTGTTTCAATATACCCATACATTTTCCTGGAAAGGTCTGCTGGGGCAAAATCAAAGAACATATTCATGAAGTTGGTAGCCAGGTGAATTTCACATGCTTCCGCATCCACAAACTTGCCAAAGGCATCTTCCGGCAGGGTCGATGCACCGTGCTGCACTGCCCCACCCATTCCGAAACTGCGCGCCACCTGGCCCAGTTTTTTTAAGGTTTCAAAATCCACATTTACCTGGGCAATGCTTCCATCAGGTAAAACCACCCCGCCGTGGCTGGTTCCGGTCTGAACGCTGACTTTGCTCAGGCCGGTCAGACCGGTGATCATATGATTCAAACCCGACATATACCCATCAATATAGGCGCGTAATTCCTCTTCGGTGGAATTATGGCCGCCCACCTCGCCGATCTCGCCGCCAATGGAAATGGTGACGCCTTGGGGCTGGCTTGCTCTGATAAAGGTCGTCAACATGGACGAAAGATCCGCATTGAGCAGCTGCTGGGCTGGAACAGTCACCTGGCTCAAATCAACCATGGTAGATGTATCTATGTCAATATTATAGAAACCTGCCGCTACCGCTTCTTTGACCAGAGAGCGCAGTGTCTCTATTTCAGTATTGGAATTGGCAGCATAACGCTTCGCCGAAATCTGAAAATGGTCGCCCTGTAAAAAGACCGGCCCTTTGTAACCTTCGGCAATCGCCGCTGCCAGAATGGAGGTGGTGTATTCAGCCGGCCGCTGGTCAGTATAGCCAATTTCAGAACGCGCTATTTCAAAAATGAAAGCCGTGGCGTTGATTTTCTTGGCAACCCTGAACACAGCTCTGGCGGCCTCGAAGGGCAAAACTCGCAAATTCATTGCCGGTACGGTGAAAGTCAGGGGAACATCACCTCTTCCGCGGGCCATGTACAAATCATGGATGGAACTTAGGTTCACCCCGGCCTCAATGGCAATACTGCGAGTCAGATATCGCGCCAGGCTCTGTTTTTGCCCGCTCTCGGTCGCTGAAATTCGGGCCAGTTCCCCAATTTTCTCCCGCAGGCGCATCACATCCATGATCCGCACGGTGCCTTGAGAGACTGTAATGCAATTGTCCAGGGCTTCCAAAATTTCATGTATCGGATGCGTCATAATACCTCTTTTTAGCTCAGGAACATGGGCACGCCCATAAAGTCGCGGATCTTCGGCCGGTAGCTGGCAACATCATAAAACGAAGGCACATCCACCCGCTTTTTGCCCGTCATGATCATTTCGAGCGGCACCGTGGTGTATTTACCTCCGTGCAGGGCCACCATCTTGCCGGTCTCATTACGCCGGATCAGCTGCATGGCCAGGGTGCCGTAAGAAACCGCCACCATGCGGTCCAAAGAGTCGGGCGCGCCTGAACGCATCAGGTAAGCCACCGGCTGGTACATGATATCCTGGCCGGTGATGCGTTTAATTTCTGCGGCCGCCATTTCGCCCACGCCGCCCAATTTGCGGTGACCATAGGCATCTGCTTCACCCGTCTCCACTTCAGCGCCGCCTTCCATAATCGAGCCTTCCGAGATGGTCATGATTGCGTAATTGGACGGGTTGTTGCGTTTATCTTCCATCAAAAATTCAGCCAGTTTATTGATGTTGAACGGCACTTCTGGAATGATGGCCCGATCCACATAAGCCAGGTAGGCGCTGAACAGGCTGGTCTCGCCGGAATTGCGGCCAAACAGTTCCACAATACCAATGCGTTCATGGGAACCAACCGAAGTGCGCATATTGGTGATAAATTCGATGCTGCGAGAAATGGCCGTGGAAAAGCCGATGCAGTAGTCGGTGCCAAACACATCGTTATCCATCGTTTTTGGAATGGCCACAACCGGGAAGCCCTCTTTGTGAAGGCGTACGCCATAGCTCAAAGTGTCATCACCGCCAATGGGCACCAGCACGTCAATCCCTAGGTGTTCAATCACCTTCAAAACATGATCGGTATAATCCATCGTTCCACTGTCGTCCACTTTGCGGCCCAGGGACGAAGCCTTAAGAAAATCGGGGACAGCTTTTGGCTTCACGTTTTGAGGGTTGGTACGTGAGGTGTGCAAAAATGTGCCGCCAGTGCGGTCAATGGTGCGCACATCATCCCGGTCCAGGCTGCGCGTGTAATAGGAATGAGTGGAGGGCTCATCGAGATTGTAGTTCAAAAGCCCCCCCCAGCCTTTGCGAATGCCGATAACCCGATAACCCGCTTCAAGGGCATTCATAACCACTGCCTTCATGCAGGGATTAAGGCCGGGAACATCACCGCCCCCAGTGAGGATACCTAGTGTCTTGCTCATACCTTCTTTTCTCCTTGAAAAATATATAATTTCTATTGAGGCGAAGGACACGGCAGTTGCAAAGCAATCCGTGTGCCCTGACCGATCACCGAATCGATATCAAAACTCCCGCCGAGCATATCTGCTCGTTCGCGGATCAACTTCAAACCCAGGCCGTTGCTGCCAGATAAAGCTTCTGTGTCAAATCCCCTGCCGTTATCTTCCACCGAGATGCGGATATTAGCCTCATCCAGCTTCACAGATACTTTAAGCAGTGACGCCTGGGCATGCCGCGCCGCATTACCCATCAATTCCTGAAGCGTGCGGAAGATCATGACTTCCATATAAGGTTCCAGCCGCCGTTCTGTACCGGTGATAATCAGGTTCGTTTCAAGGCCGGTCTGACTTTTAAATGTGCCGGCATACCGTTCCATTGTGGGAATCAGGCCGAGGTCATCCAGCATCATGGGACGCAATTCAAAAATAAAATTGCGGACTTTTTCAAATGTACCTTCGGCAGCCGATTTCAGATTATTGAGCTCTTCTCTGGCCTTTGCCTGGTCAATATCAAACAAACGGGTTGCGATTTCTGTTTGCAGAATAAAATTAGACAGCGCCTGGGCAGGGCCATCGTGCATGGCACGGGATAATCTTTGGCGTTCCGACTCCTGGGCATTGACCATCATTTCGATGCTTGCGCTGCCTTTTTGCCCCTTGCTTTGCTGCTTGGCAGGGCGTTCCTCAAGCATTTTGACCGTCTGGTTAAGCACATTGACATAGCGTTGCAAGTGAGATTGGTCGCTCTGGTATTTTTCAATCTGTCCCCGCATGACAAATAATCGCTGTTGTGAATCCAACGCAGCATCATAGGCCATACGAATCTCCGCTCTCGACAGAGATTCACTTTGAGCCTGCATCTGCTGCAGCCTCACCGTCACAGCCTGATTCCGCTGCGTTAATTTATTCATCTCCACCTGGCTCTGCTCCAGCATCAAGGTGATCTCTCTTAATGCCCGCTGAGATTGCTCCAGTTCAGCGACAATTTCATGCTGGAACTCATCCCACGGATCGATGGTGTCGCCATCGTTTCTCAATGCAACGCTTTCTGCCATAACCATTTCCTCTTTTCCTGGAATTTAGTCTATTTGAGATAGATGATCCCATACTCTAATCGTGGAGTATAGCATAAATTTTACTTTCACGCTAAATTATTTACAGGTCAAGCTCTTCCTCATATGAAATCAACAAACGCGTGGACCTGATCGCCCACCATTTGAACCAGCCCAAAAGCAGCCAGCAAAATGCAGGCAGCAGGAGCACCAGGAGGTGAATATTGGTTTCATTGATGCCCACCAGCACCCATGGCCCAACAAAGAGGATGATAACGAACCCGATGATCATCCAGGTACCCAATTTTCCCCATCTTTCCTGCAAAATTCGGAATACAAGGAAATAACCTGGCAGCAAGGCGGTATGATAATCCAGCCCACGGTCAAAGCTGATCAGGCCCACTGCCATCAGGGTCAGAGCCATCGTCCACAGCATCATCCGTTCCGGCTTGCCCATCATTCTGGCCCATTCCGCAACCAGGTAAATGAACATGCCGCCGTTTAATGCAATCATCAGAAATTGGCGAATTCCCGGCATACTGTCGGCAATCAAATTCAACCCAGATTGGTACCAGCTGGTGGTTCCGTCCAACAGGTGAGAAATCCGCAGCCACTGAAGAACCCAGTCTGGAATTAAGATCATGAACAGTACATTAAGAAAAAGGAAACCGGCAACAAAACCACCCAAAAAGCCGTTCCTTCTGCTGGAACTGCTCCACATAATCAATCCCACCAGCGGCAGCAAAGCCATTTCGGGTTTAACCATCGCCATCGCCATCAATAAACCGGCAGCATTATCCTGCTTGTTGATAAGCATATACAGCGCAAAGACAATAAAAAAGAGGCTCCAAATGGCCAGCCCTGAATCCAGCAGTGCAAAGACATGACTCGGCCAGATAAATACAATGAATAGAACAATGGCCAGTTGATGCCACTGCAGCTTCCAACCAGAGAGACGAATGGCCAGAAGAATGGTGATCATCAAGATCAATTCCTGGGCTACCGACCATAACGCTTGAGCTGCTGGAAAATCCATCAGCGCAAAAGGCACCCATAAAATAATTGCGTAAACCGGGTATTGATATTGGCTGCCAGTGGTATTGGCCAGGCCCATACGGTCAGCATGGTTCTGGACCACAGTAGAATCATAGGGGCTGATCCCGTTTAACAGCCAATCTCTGGCTGCCTGATACCCGATTGAAAAATCATTCGGATAGCTCCCGATTTTTTCCCACAGGCTGAAGTTCCCCCAAACCAGGCCAGAAAATGCCAGCACAATGCCCGCAAAAAATAGAATAATGAGCCCAACACGTAAACGGTTCAATGGTTTTCCACTGTTAATAAGATACACCATTTTACCCGGTTTTATATGTCTGGTCAAACTAAAAGTTTGACCTTCTGGTTTTGCCCCCATCAACCAGATGAGCAGCCTGCTGACGGCGGGGAATCAACAGAGTCGACCACTCCAGTACCACAAGCAGGAACAGCAACGTTCTGACCGGCGCAGTCACCCAGAGACCCTGTTCATAACCCCGCGAAAGCAGCACCGGCCACTCCAGCAAATTGATGATCACCAGCGTGAACACAAACAACAATGCTTTTCTTTGATCCAGGGTCAGCAAGAGAACAGGTAAAATCATGAGAATCCATTGAGGACTCCAGCCAGGCGACCAGATCATTAAAATGCACCAGGTTGCACCTATCAAAGCCAGCCACTGCCGGGTCTGACCAGCCTGGCTCTTCAAAAAGAACCAGAACCCCGCTGCGCCGATCACCGCCAAAGTGAGATAAGATGGGATGGCTGAAGGATTTCGCTCGCTGCCCATATCATTGACTGGTTGGTAATGGTCTATGCCTGCACCCACATTGCCGGTCTGGTAATTCCCATCCAACAACGCCCATACAGTTTCCCAGGATCCTTTCCCCCCCTGGGCATTCAATGATGTCCAGGTCAAACCAGGAGAAATCGTAAACAGGCTCAAATAGACCAAGACGGGCAAAACCAGGGCGATAAGCGTGGTAACAATGGCTTTCTGCCGCGGCAGGAATTTCCATAATGCGGGTATGACAACCATTGGGAACAATTTCGTCAAAATTCCCAATCCAAGCCAGAAGCCGGCCCATTTTTCTTTTTTCTCCTCCAGCCCCACCAGTGCAAGCATGAAGAAACAGACCACCAACGGGTCAAAATACCACCATGTGTACGGCAGCGCGGTCAGCACAACCGCATAAAACCATTCGCGCCAATCACCTTCCTCAAGCCACACTCGCTTACGCAGATGAATAAAGGTGCAAAGAGATACGGCATCCATAACGATCAATCCCCCTGCAAAAAGAGCTTCATAAACATGCGGTCTCCCTTGAGCCAGCAGGTAAAGGATTTCGTTAAAAAATGCAAACAGGGGTGGAAATTCAACCCAGTAGTGTAAATAGGGCCAGCCCTGAAGTGCCGCCAGGTCATAAAAATGCGGAAAATCGCCAAAGCCATGGATGGCTTCTGCTGGCAGGGTAAACAACAATACCATCCGGCCAAATATCAGGCCCAGCACCGGCAGGGGAAGTTGCGGCCAACGTTTCATGGCGCCTCCCTGACAAAAATGACCGATATATCATCACGAAAAACTTCCGTCCAACCCGCGTGAGGTAACAATCTGGCAATGGGTTGTTCTGGTTCGATGAACACCAGATCCACCTGCCATCGCTCCAGAATGGCCTCCCAATCCTGATCGCCCTGAACAACGGAAATCCACTGGCCAATAATGTCGTCGCCAAACAAATCCGTTCGCCCATCCGCAAAAACCTGGCGCCCAGGCATGGCCCATAACATATATCCACCCCAGGCATAACTGTTGAACACCCTGGCCTCGGGATAACGAGTCGCAATCCATTCGGCCCCGCTCACAGGAAATAACTGTGCATACCATTTTTCCACATTGACCGGGTAGCTGACAAGGAACAACTTGACCAGGCACACGCCAAATAACAACCCCACCGCCATCAGGTTAACGGGCTTGCTTTTCTGCGGCTCTCCCAACAACAGTTTTTGCGCCGCTTCATCGCTCAATTTCAACCGGGTCTGTGCCTTTTTAATCCAGGGCTGAACCGAATCCCCCCAGAGGCGCATAACATTCCATAAATAACGCGCGGTGACAGGCGCTGCAATGATGGCAAAAGGACCAAAATTGCGTCTGGCCATAAAACACGCATACGAAAACGCCAGCACCGGCAGAATTTCTCCCCAATCCACTTTTTCCTTGCCAATCCAGATAGCCATCACCATTATCAACAGCATCCACACAAAAGGCTGCTGGGCAGCAATATGAAAATTGGGTGAAGCCCATTCCTCGATGAAATTTTGCAGCACTTTGATATTAACCGTCTCAAAAGCCACCTGCCAGATGCCCGCACCATAAGGGTGGATCATCACCACCAGCGCCGATGCCGCCGTAACAACGGACAGTTGCCCGATTTGCTTCCATGCCAGCAGGTGATCAGCCAGTCTGCCCCATAAATGGTTGCCAATTTCGCCAATAATGGACAGGGAGAGCAAAATAATTCCCAGCGGGAAACCACCATGCAAATTACCCCAGATCCAGAACTGGGGAATGACCCACCAGATCAGCCGGCTTCGGCCTTTTTTGTAAAGATATAAGATATAACTGAGCAGGCTGAGCATCACCAGGCTGAAAAGTTGCGGCCGTGGGGTTAGCACCGGCGCCATGACCATGACCGCCAGAATGATCACACCGGCCCTCAACAGAACCGGGCTGTTCATTTGTTTCATCATCAAAGCAGCGCAGGCAACCGCCGCCAAAGCAACAATCAGGCTCAATCCGGCATATCCCAGCAGCTCATAAAAAATAACAAGAACAATTTCAGCCAGCCATGAATGATTAACCCAATACGTTCCCGTCATGGTGTATGAGTAGATGTCATTCATCACCGGCCACCCATGAGCCAGGGTGTCCTCACCCAGGCGCAGATGCCAGAGCATATCACTATCTAAAGGGGCCCGAAGGGTCATGAAAAAGACCAGCAGCAAGGTGATCATATAGAAAAACCGGTTACGGATGGAAGTCTGGTTATCGTTCATGCTGCAACACCACTGCGGTTTCATCTTGATATAGCAAATTCCAATTTTGGTCATTCATGAGAGTTTGTGCCAAATTTGACTTTGTTGGTATGATCATCCAGTCAATCTGGTAATCCTCAATTTTGGTTTGCCAGCCATCCCCCATTTCCCGAATGGCCATATAATCTCGGGTAAGCTGTTCCCCGTAAAAATCCGTCTGACCATCAATAAACACTTTTTGCTCAGGCCATAAACGGTAGAGGAGATACCCGCCCCAGAAGAATTCATTATACCCATTTCCAGACTGTGGATTTTTTTCGAGCCAATCCACTGCTTTTACCGGGAAAATGGTTGCATCAAATTGATTTCCCTTCATATGCAAATCCATAGGAATACCCTTACCCAACAGGAAAATGACGGCCAGCACCATCACCGCAAAATACCAGGCTGGCAGCCGGGGAGAATTTTCAATCAAAAGCAGCCGTTCATCCCTTTTCCTGAAGAAGGCCGGCCATTCTAATTTTCCCCACACCTGGCATAAAATCGGGACTACGGCGACAACATAGAGGGGAATATTTCTGGCGCTGAACAAAGCCATGACCGTCCAGCCGCTCAACATGAGTACATCTGCCTTTCTCAATTTTTGATGACTCGCCATAATGCTGACCAGCACCAGGCTTAATCCGATCAAAAGCAAAAATGGCCAGGCCGATTGTATATGAAAATCTGGTGATCGGTATTCCTGGGTGCCATTCACCAGGTAAGTATTTTGAAGATAGCCAACTCCCAGATTCCAGACCCGATAGCCTGCCGGATTTATGAATGAAGTAAGAAGAGCAGCCCCGCCCGCTAGCACAAGCGAAACCATCTGCTTCCGGCGTTTATTTTTTTCCTCAGCCTGCCGGGCTTCCAGATACTCCCAGAGTAAACCGGCGCAATACATTCCCAGCACCATAAACCCTGCCAAAAAAGCCCCATGGAAATTGACCCAGATCATCATCGCCGCAGGCAGGCCCAACCAAGTTCGTCTGTCTTTCAAAAGCTTTTCAACCAGGGCAATCCAAAATGCCAGAAACATGAAGGTGAAAATATGCGGGCGTGCCAGCCAATGAATGCTTGACGCGCCTGCCCCAAGAAGAATGAGAAGAAGACTACCAAAAAATTGTCCGCTTCTCGTCAAGCATTGATTAAAAATGAAAGCAATGGTCCCGCTAATGATAAGAGCTGTCAGGATGACCACACCGTTAAGACCCATCATGCGGTTCGCCAGCGCAAAGAACACATCCGCCATCCACTCGTGGGGCACCAGCATCTCGCCGTACATTGTCCACGAAAATTCATCCTGTAGTGGGATCTCCCCCCGGTCCAGGATAAAATTTCCAATGGTAATATGCCGGCCAAGATCCCCATCGTAGCTGAACAGCTTTGGTCCTAACAAAATCACCCCAAGGAAAACCATGGTAAGGATGATTCCCGTGAGATTTGGCAGAAATCGGGCGAAATGATTGTTCTTCATCATCAATGCAGGTCACTCCTTAAGGGTTCCCAGGCCCATCATTTCCGGGTGAACCGGCTGAGATAAGTTGTAAAAAACATGGTAATCACCGATCCATTTTTCCTGATATTGAATTTGATGCGCCCTGAACGCACCGGTCAGTTTTTCATCCAGAGCTGGATTCTTCGCTGTGATGTAGGTGATTTTCCGGCTGTTCCTCACCTGCTCGTCATAAGGCGAATACCGGTCATCTCGAGGGGTGTATCTCAAATCGCCGTGATATGGCAATTTGGGCACAAAAATGAGCTTTTCCTGCGATAAAAAAGCCACCGGGTAGCCGATCCAGTAATGGGTGTAACCTCTATTAAGCTGATTATCTCTCAAAAAAGCCAGAAGTTCACCATCATATCGGTGATCAATGACCACCGATGAGTCAAATTGGGTGGTCAATCCCGGCGGGTATGCGCTGGCGCTGTCGATGATTCCCCAAAAATGGAATATACAAACCAGAGCCACCAGTCCAAATTGCAACCATCGCCGGTTGAGGGTTGAAACCGCCCATCCTGCCAGCAGGGCCATCGGCGTGATGAAGGGGAGAAAATATCGTCCCGAAGGATCAATGCCAAAAGAAGTGAACACAAAACCGCCTGCCACACACGCCATCACGCCCAGCAGCAGCCAGAAAGCAGGTAATATCGCTCTCCTCCGCCGAATCTCAAAAAAAATCTGGGCAGCTGTCCATCCCCAGAACATCAGGATAAAAGGCATCAGAGGTAAACCCAGCCAGTGCACAGACCAGGGGGGACGAAACCCGAATATTACCGTCAGGCCAAGCAAAAGGAAAGAAATGAGGTGATTGCCCCATTTCACCAGGACAAAGGTCTGTTCCACATTCACTGCGCTGCCAAATAATTCATGAATGGCCGCGCTTCCACCGTTTATAAGAAACACCAGCCAGGGTGAAGCACCAATGGCAAATCCCACAACGGAAAACAGGATACCCCCCCACAGAAGCCGGCTTTTCTCTTTTTCGCTGCCTGGCCGCCAGCCGCCTTTAACAACCAGGATCCACGCCGGAATGAAATAGACCAGAGTGAGGCCGTTCGTCCAAAAGCCCAGCCCCCCAAGGAATCCCAGGAGCCCCCAGAAAACCCGGCTTTGCTGGCCAGAAATATTCTGAGCCGCCAGCAATAAGATGAAATTTCCGATCAGCAGGGCTTCTCCATATCCACCCAATGATGCGGTCGTATACAGCACCCCGTTGACCGTCGGCAGCGCCACCAGCAAAGCAGCGATAAGACCGACCCGGCTGGAATGAAATAACTGCCTGCCCAGCATAGCCGTGGTGATAACTGTACCCACGAGCAGAAGGATTTGAACCACCCGAATGGCAAAGACCGACTCGCCCAGCAACAGAAATGCGCCAGCGACCAGGTAAGCATCCATGCTGCCCATGTAAGCCTGCCCCCAGAAGAACAGCGCCTGTTCGCCCTGCAAAACATGCCTTGCCATAAGCCCCACAACAGCTTCATCTGCATTAAAAGGGATGCGCTCCGTAATTGCCAATCCTGCTCTCAAACCTGCCGCCAGAATTACAATGCTAATGAGAATCGCCCAAAATACCTGCTTTTTGTTCCCGTCTTTTCCCATTAAATCCTTCCAGGATATCTTCCAGGATATATGATAAACTTAAGTTATCTTTGTATTTTACTTCAAATTAATCTGATGCGTATTTCAAAACAGCTTTTACCGTCAGTTGGGATCGTCATAGTCTTTCTGTTTACCTTCTTCTTTGAGGCAGGTATGCCTTTGGTTCCTTTCCATCCTGATGAAAGCACCCAATTATTCACCGCCGGAGATTTCTTCCTTTATTTTTCCAATCCTCTGTCAATGGTATATCAGCCCGACCTGGAAGCTGATTTGCGCCAAAATTACCGCCTGCTGGATGCGCCCATGGTTCGATACACGGTCGGCATGGCCCTCTTTTTATCCGGGCAAAAATCTCAAGCGGTAGATTGGAACTGGTCACTTTCATGGAAAGATAATGACCGGGCTGGTGCTCTGCCAGCCCCGCAAACCCTGCTGGCTTCCAGGTTTTTGATATCTCTGTTTTTCCCCTGCTCTCTGATCCTTATTTTCCTGATCGGTAGAAAAATGGGGGGAATTTCAACAGGCTTGCTGGCCGCGTTTCTATTTTCCAGCAATGCTCTGATCCTCCTTCATACCCGGCGCGCCATGTCAGAAGGCGGGCTGGTCTGTTTTGTTTTATGGTTCCTTTTTCTTCTGCTTCATGAAAAAACACCCTCCTGGTTGCTGGGTTTGGCAGCAGCACTCTGCGTCAACTGGAAATTATCCACCGCCCCCCTGGCGGCGATCCCACTGCTCTATCTGATCTGGCGTGAACATGGTCACCTTCCGGGCAGGGCAAAACAGGCCGCCATTTACCTCGGCTGCTTTTTGGCCCTCCATTTTTTACTGAATCCCGTTTTTTGGGCCAATCCTGCAAGCGTCCTGGTTAAAGCCGCCGAAGCCCGCCAGCAGCTTCTGACAGCACAAACCCGGGCCATGGAAAATGCCAGTTCCGGAATCATGCTTGCTTCTCCAGCCGAGCGTGCCGTCGGCATGATTGCCCACCTGTTTTATGCTCCGCCCGCTATTCAGGACATTGGCAATTACACTCTTGACCTGCAGGAGCAAACCCAGAATTATCTGAATAATCCTCTGCACAGCCTTTTACGTTCTTTTGCAGGCGGGAGCATCATGTTAATTCTCTTTTTTACAGGCGCGATGCTGCTGGTTATGCGGTTCATTAAACAACGCCAGTCCAGTGATTTATTGATGCTCCTGGCCTTTGGACTGCAAATGGGATCCCTTATCGCTGCCGTAACTCTCCCTTTTCAAAGATATTGGCTCCCTCTTGTCCCCTTCACCTGCCTGTTTTCAGCCTTTGCGCTCTCTCAAACTGGCAAAATCGCCCTTCAAGCTTTTCAGAGCCGCAAAAGACCATAAGCTCAAATCCTGGTCGAAATAACCAAAAGATCTCGGCAGTGCCTGTCGCTGTCCATGGTTCATTATTGAAAATGGTTTGACTGTTTAAAGAAAAAGGGCCCTCCTTTTGGAGGGCCCTGAAAAGTAACAAAACAAATTAGAGCTTTGCAGCAGGTTTCTTGCTCTGCATAATGCCCCAGACCATGCCAGCGGCCAGTAAAACAATCACCACCCACTTGGCAATTTGCATTTCCGTCGAAACGCCGGCAGGATTTTCGAACTGCACGATGATGGGCGCTACCAGCAAGCTGACAATATTGACCACTTTAATCATCGGGTTCAAAGCCGGGCCAGCCGTATCCTTGAGGGGATCACCGACTGTGTCGCCCACAACGCCAGCTTTGTGACGTTCCGAGCCCTTGCCCGTGTTCTTTTCCAGGCTGCGCGGTTCATCTTCAATCGCCTTTTTGGCATTATCCCAGGCGCCGCCGGCATTCGACATGAACACCGCAAGCAGTTGGCCGCTGAGGATGACGCCCGCCAGGAAACCGCCCAGAGCTTCGACCTGCAGCACCAGGCCAACGATCAGGGGCAGGACGATGGAAATCACGGCCAGAGGGATCAATTCCTTCTGGGCAGAGCGGGTCGAGATGCCCACCACTTTGGCGTAATCGGGTTTGACTTTGCCTTCCATCAGGCCGGGAATGCGGAATTGGGCGCGAACTTCTTCCACAATCTCGCTCGCGGCGCGGCTGACGGCGCGAATGGACAGAGAGCTGAACAGCCAGGGCAGAGCGCCGCCCAGCAGCATGCCGATGAACACCTTGGTATCTGAAACCCTAATCGAATTAAGGATAAAGTCCTTCGAGAAGAGCAGTTGCTCTTCAACGCGGACGATATCGGTAATAAATGAAGCGAACAGGCTCACCGCGGCGATCACAGCGGAAGCAATGGCCACACCCTTGGTGATGGCTTTGGTGGTATTGCCGACCGCATCCAGGTCCGCCATAATCTGGCGGGCCTTGCGGGTGTTTTCATCATCCATACCGTGCCAGGCCATTTCGCCAATGCCGTTCGCATTATCAGAAATGGGGCCGTATGAGTCCATGGCCACGTTGTTGCCCGTGTGGCTGAGCATGCCAATGCCGATCATGGCCACAGCGTACAGAACGTAGGTCGCATCCCCTTCACCCGAGTAAAGCATCAGGGCGAAGATAAAGCTGATCACAATCACAAACAAAGCCCAGACGCTGGATTCCATGCCAACCGAAAGGCCGGAGAGGATGGTCGTCGCGGGGCCGGTTTTGGTGGCTTCGACAATCTCCTGGACGGGAGCACGTTTGGTCGAGGTGAAGTATGAAGTCAGCGGGTTGAAGGCCACTGCCAGACCCACGCCAATGGCCGTCAGAAGGCCCAAACGCCAGTCATTGGCATACAGCATGGCAACCACAAAAGCCCAAACCACGGTGTTGACGCTGGAAACTTCATAAGAGCGGAACATGGATTCTTCCGCATCATGAGCGCGCAGGAATTTGATCGGGAATTTTTCCCAAATCGGCACGGTGAAGGTGCCAAGAATGGAGCTGAGCACGCCGATACCGCGGATAATCAGCGGATAAACGATCCAGCGCATTTTCATGGTCGGATCAGGTTCGATGGCGGCCAGGGCAAGACCCAGGATCAAAGCCGAAACAATGGTGACTTCGTAGCTTTCGAAGATATCAGCGGCCATGCCAGCGCAATCACCCACATTGTCGCCGACCAGGTCAGCAACCACAGCTGCATTGCGGGGATCATCTTCAGGAATGTCTTTTTCAACTTTGCCAACCAGGTCAGCGCCAACGTCCGCAGCCTTGGTGTAAATACCGCCGCCCACGCGCATGAACAGCGCCAGCAGAGTACCGCCAAAGCCGAAGCCCAAAAGGGCATCCGGAGCAGCTGTGCCAAAGATCAGGAAAATGATCGTACCGCCCAACAAACCCAGACCGTCGGTCAACATACCCGTAATCGTCCCGGCATAATAAGCGATAGATAATGCCTGGTTGAACCCGTGGCGGGCGGCTTCAGCTGCACGCACATTCGCCTGGATGGCCATACGCATGCCCAGCTGACCTACCATCAGGGAGAAGGAAGCACCCATAATGAAAGCAATGGTACGGCCGATGGCGACCACAATCAGCGCATTGTCGCCAAATTCATGCGTTGCTTCTGCGCTGGGTTTTGCCACATAAACACTCAGGAAAAGTGCTACCGCCAGAATGACAATGGCCGGCAAAATCGTTTTCAACTGCCGGTTCAGGTAGCTGTCTGCGCCTTCACTGATGGCTGACCAGACTTCCTGCATCTTTGAAGTGCCCTTGTCGTTCTTGAGCACCACGCCTCGCAGCCACCAGGCGTATGCCAGGCTCAGAAAAGCCACAACAAGAACGCCAATGATGGCCGCGAACTCAAAACCATTCAGACCATGTGGATACATAATTACAGCTCCTCCTTAAAGTGTGGTAAATTGGGCATTGGGTCGCAACCCGCCGCAAAAACAACTACTAGGCCATTATAGGCCAAACATTTAAATTTTACAGATTCCAAATACAAAAGTCAACTCATTTTGAACCCTGTTTTAGGTAAATTAGAATTATTAACAAATGGTTAGAATTTCTGCAAGTACTTGACTCTGCACCTGCCTTTGTTGTATAGTGTTATGCGGTTTGTAATCTTTCAGGTTTTGGCTGAAAGATTATTATTTTGTCATATGGATGAGGTGATCTCGATGATCAAAGTCACTGGGTTGACAAAAGATTATGGTCTGCGCAGAGCGGTTGAAAATCTAACGTTCACTGCATCAAAAGGTGAAATTCTGGGTTTTCTTGGACCCAATGGCGCTGGTAAAACCACCACCATGCGCATTCTTACTGGATACATCCCGCCCACATCTGGCAAAGTTGAAATTGGCGGATTCGACATTGTTGACAAATCCATCGAGGCGCGCCGGCTGATTGGTTACCTGCCTGAAACCGTGCCTCTTTACAACGACATGACGGTTTTTGATTACCTCATGTTTATGGCCAACCTGCGTAACATTAAACAGGCCGAAGATCGCGTGGACGAAGTTCTTGAAATGGTCCACATGGAAGAACGCGCCGAAGGTTTTGTGGGCAACCTTTCGAAAGGCATGCGCCAGCGGGTCGGCCTGGCCCAGGCCATTTTGCATAAACCAGAAGTCCTGATTCTGGATGAACCCACCATTGGTCTCGACCCGGCTCAAATCATTGAAGTCCGAAAAATCATTCAGGAATTGGGAACTGAACATACCGTTCTGCTCTCAACGCATATTCTTTCCGAAGCGCAGCAGGTCTGCAACCGTCTTCTCATTATCAACAAAGGTCACATTGTTGCTGAAGACACGCCCGAACAGCTCCAGTCTCGTTTGACCGGCTCCAAGCATATCACCCTGCGTGTTCGCTGCGGCGCCGAAGACATGGTTCCGGTCATCCACGATTTACCCGGCATCTCTTCGGTGCGCCTGATGGACGAAAACACACTTGAGTTTGAGACCTCAGTTAACCAGGATGCCCGCCCCGATGTAGCCAGAGCAGTTATTTCATCCGGGCTAGACTTGCTGGAAATGACCCAGGACACCATGAGCCTCGAAGAAATTTTCCTGCAGCTGACGCGGGATGATTTCCCGGTTTTACCTCAAGAATCCGTCTCTGCCTCCACAGGTGAAGAATTAGAGGAGAAAGAGGAATAGTATGAAGAACATCTGGTATATTGCCAAAAAAGAATATGCTTCTCTCTTTAACAGCCCGGTGGCCTATGTCATATTGCTTGTGACCTTCCTCACCCTGGGCTTTTTCTTCTGGATTGAAATCAACTATGCTGTGCAATACCAGCAATATGTGCCCTCCATGAGCAACACCTTCTCCCTCCTGGTTTTTCCCCTCCTTTTCTTTGCCGTTCCGGCAATCACCATGCGCTCCATTGCGGATGAAAACAAGTCCGGCACCCTTGAACTGCTCCTCACTTCACCTGTCCGCGATTGGGAATTGATTATTGGCAAATGGCTGGGCTGCCTCTTCTTCTTCCTTTTTACCCTGATGGTGACCCTGATTTACCCCCTGGTCCTGAACACCATGATTGATAAAGGCATTGATTTTGGATTGGTCTTTAGCGGCTATCTGGGGGTCATCCTGCTCATTTCAGCCATGTGCGGCATCGGCGTCTTTATTTCATCCCTTTTCAATAATCAAATCGCCGCTCTTTTTGCCACCCTGGGTGTGCTCATCCTCTTCTGGATCATCAGCGCCCCGGCCCAGCTCTTCCAGGGGTCGGTCACAGCAGATGTTTTGACCTACCTCAGCCTGACAGAGCATTACTATGATACCTTCCTTACCGGGATCATCCAGCTCAAAGATATTATTTATTATCTGAGCTTCACTGCCCTTACCCTGCTCATGGCGAACATTTCAATCGACATCCGGAGATGGCGCTGATGAAAACTCCCTTCAACCCCAAAAAGCTTGCTCCTCTCGGCCTTTACCTTTCCCTGCTTGCAGCCATTCTGACCATTGGCATGGCTATCATCCTGAGAGAGTTCAGTCTCCCTGTCCAAATTGGCCTGGGAATCGTTGTGATTGGCATTGCCCTGTTTGTGATGCTTGACCCAGAGCGGACTCGCGTCCTGCTGACCGGCCGTCAGGCAAAATATGGCAGCAATGTCCTGATCCTGTTCCTGGCCTCAGCTGGCATCCTGATCATCATCAATATCCTCGGAGCTTCATCCTCTGTCCGGTTGGATTTAACCCAGGATAAAACCCATACGCTTGCCCAGGAAACCATTGCCATTCTGAACTCCCTGAGCGAACCCGTCACAGCAAAGGCTTTCTACTCCTCGCAAACCAACTCAACAACCGCCAAGTCTCTACTCGAAGATTTCAAGGCCAATTCTGGCGGAAAATTCTCATACCAGTTTATTGATCCAAACTCAGACCCAATCGCTGCCAGAAACGCCAACATCACTCGCGATGGCACCATTGTGCTCACCCAAGCCGGCCGCACAGAAATTCCCAATTACGCATCTGAACAGGAACTGGCCGCCGCTCTGATCAGGATAAACAACCCCGGCGATCGCGCCGTGTATTTTCTTGCCGGTCATGGTGAATACGATATTAATGCATCATCAGGTGAACAAACCCTGCGAACGCTCAAGCAATCTCTGGTGGATAAAAACTACCTGGTTCAAACGCTTGATTTGTTATCCAACCCGGTCATTCCAGATGATGCAAAAGCCATTGTGATCGCCGGCCTGACCCAATCCCTTTCTGAAAAAGAAATCAGCCTGATCAAGGCCTATCTTGAAAATGGCGGCGCCCTGGTGGTCTTTGAAAACCCCTCCATCATGACCCAGCTGCCCACTTCCTCTGACCTGCTTGCAGCTTACCTGGAAACCACCTGGGGCATCAAACTGGGCGAAGACTTCATCATTGACACCACGGCGAATCAGCTCGATCTTAACAACCCCTCCCTCGCAATTGTTGTGGAATATGGCAACCATGCCATCACCAACAACCTCAACTGGAACCTTTATGCCATTTTTCCATCAGCACGCAGCGTGACCTTTTCCGAAAAAGAGAATATTACCACCACCGCTTTGGCCAAAACATCCCAATATTCCTGGGCTGAGACGGATCTGGCAGGCTTGCTGACCGGTGCCCAGGTACAATATGACCAGACAAAGGATACCCTGGGGCCGGTCAACCTGGCTGCGGCCGCAGAAAACAGCCTGACCCATTCCCGTATTGTTGTCTTTGGCGATCCAGATTTTGCCGCTGACGCCAATTTCAATGCCTATCAGAATGGTACCCTCGCCGTCAATGCAATAGACTGGGCAGCTCAGCAAGAGAATCTGATCAACTTAACCCCCAGACAAACCACGGAACGGATGGTTGTCCCGCCGGATCGTTTCACCATGGGCTTTATCTTCCTGGGCTTTGTCCTGGCCTTGCCGGGATCTGCCATCGTTGCCGGCATCGTTGTTTGGATTCAACGTCGGAGAAGAGGCTAAAGCATGGTTCGCCGCAATACACTGATCATCCTTGCTTTGTTTGTGGTCACCCTGGTTGCTTTTCTGATCTATCAGAATCAGAAAACAGGAAGCCCGGCTTCCACAACAGATACAGGCATACCCACTGCTCTGCCGCCCATTTTTGATTTTTCGGCGGACCAGCTGAAATCTCTCAGCTTCTCTTATGCCACCGGGCAAAAAGTGATGTTTGAGAAAGGAGCCGACGGCAAGTGGATGGTTAAAGAACCTGCTAATTCGGTTTTTGGACCTGAAGCTGTGGAATCAATCGTCTCACAACTTGGTCAGCTCACCCCCGCTTCTACGCTTTCATCGGCACCTTCGCCAGACCTGGTTGGGCTGGTCAATCCGGTAAAATCCTTCACTCTGGTTTTTGCTTCAGGAAAAACCCTGGCGGTTAAAATCGGCGATGTGGCCCCAACCGGTAATGTATATTACATACAGATCAATGACGACCCTGTGATGGTGGTCAATAAATATATGCTGGATGGCTTAGAAACCCAGGTGGCCCAGGCTCTGGTGACCGCCACTTCTGAACCCGGCCCGGAAGGGCCAACCATCCAACCCGCTGAAACGCCTGCGCCTTAAGGATACAGGTCGTTGCTGAAGGCGGGTGCGTACACCCGCCTTTTTTTGTCCATCCCAAAATGGCAATAAAGGGTATTGATTTTTAACAAAAAAAATAGTATTCTGAATGAGCTATCTTCTTATTTTCTTATCACATTTGGCTTCAATTGTCCATATAATGTTATAAGAGCCTGAAGCCGGCCGCGTCAATTGCGGCCCACGTGACTGGAAAGTTGGATGATTGCTCGTAGTTTGATTGTTGGTAAAAGGAAGATTAACGAATCTATGGATGAAGTTCTGGCAAATGTTGTAGAAGAAGACGAAGAAGAATATTCAGCTATTGCTCGGCTGATTGATTTGGGAAGGCAAAAATCGTATGTCACGATTGATGATATTTTGCATTTCTTCCCGGATGCCGAGCAGGATGTTGAACAGCTTGAAGAGGCTTTCGCGGCGCTCTTAAGTGCTGGGATTCCCTATCTTGAAGAAGATGTGGACAGTTCTTTGGGAGAACCGTCAGAGGATGATCTTTCAGAAAAAGAGCTTGATGATGAGCAGGAAGAAGCCAGCCAGGATGTTGCTTGGGATGACCTGGCTAACATTGATACCGATGATACCATTGGCCTTTACCTGAAAGAAGTGAGCCGGGTCCCCCTGTTGACAGCCGAGGAAGAAGTAGATCTGGCTCAGCGGATTGAACGCGGCCGCACGACCCGTGAAGAACTGGCCAAGGGCATTCTCAATTCCCGCCGCCGCCTTGAACTGCGCCGCCAGATTGAGGACGGATGGATGGCGCGTGAACACCTGATCACCGCCAACTCCCGTCTGGTGATCTCGGTTGCCAAGAAATACATGGGGCGCGGTGTGCCATTCCTCGACCTCATTCAGGAAGGCAACATTGGCTTGATCCGGGCTACCAAAAAGTTTGACTATCGCCGCGGGCACAAATTTAGCACCTATGCCACATGGTGGATCCGTCAGGCCGTCACCCGGGCAATTGCCGATCAGGGGCGCACCATCCGTGTGCCAGTGCATATGGGTGATCAGATCAATAAATTGCTGCGGGTTCAACATCAGCTAACTCAACGATTGGGCCGCGAGCCCAGTGTCGAAGAACTGGCAGAATCCCTGGATGTTCCACCCAAAAAAGTGGAAAACATGATCCAGGTGGCTCGCCGGCCGTTGTCTCTGGAAACACCAACTGACGATGAGGAAGATTCTGTCCTCGGCGATTTTATTGAGGATGATGAAGCCCCGCCGCCCGATGAAACAGCCACACACAACCTGCTGCGCGAGCAGCTTGAAGAGGTTCTTAATACCCTCCCACCGCGCGAAGTGCGGATCTTGCAGCTGCGCTATGGCCTCCTCGACGGGCAGGCTTATACATTGGAAGAAGTTGGTCGCAAGATGGGAGTGACCCGGGAACGTGTCCGGCAGATCGAAGCTCAGGCATTGAGCCGCCTGCGCCATCCATCCATCCGGCGCAAGCTGCGGGACTACATGGGCGAATAATCCAGGCAGCAGTGAAAAAAACTTGCATTATCAGCCATAATCATGCATACTTAGAGGCGGAGGCTTTGAAAAATGGCGAGAATATCACTGCGTCAATATAACCGTGAAATTGAGAAACTCATTGACCGCGGTCAGGTTGATGAGGCTATTATACATTGTAAGCACATCTTAAATTCGTATCCCAAACATCTGGATACATACCGCCTCCTGGGCAAAGCGTTTCTTGAAACCCAGCAATTTGCTGAAGCCTCCGATATTCTTCAGCGCACCCTTTCCGTTATCCCGGATGATTTCATTTCTCACATCGGAATGAGCATTATCCGCGAAGAAGAACACAACCTGGATGCGGCCATCTGGCATATGGAGCGAGCGTTTGAAATTCAACCCTCCAACTCCACCATACAAGATGAAATCCGCCGCCTCTATGGAAAGCGGGATAATTATCCCCCGCCCAAAGTCCGCGTCACTCGCGGCGGTCTGGCGCGCATGTATGCCAGAGGTAATCTTTTTTACCAAGCCATTTCAGAAATTCGCTCGATTCTCGCAGAAGATCCCCACCGGCCCGATTTGCAGGTACTTCTGGCGCGCATGTATTATCTGTCTTCACAGAAAATTGAGGCCACGGAAATTTGCGGCGAATTGATTGCCAAATATCCTTATTGTCTCGAAGCCAATTTCATCCTGTCGCAAATTCTTCCTGGCACCAGCCGCGCCGAAGATGCCAAAATATACCGGCAGCGCGTGTGCGCCCTGGATCCATATTACGCCCACACCACCGCTGAGAATCAAAATTCCGGCGATGTCCCTGATAATGCGGTTGGTGTCGAACGTCTCGACTACCGCGGCGGCGCTGCTCCATCCTCATGGAATCAGGGCCTTCCTCAGGATACCTCAGCATCTTCTTCTCCTCAAATCTCAGCCTGGGTACCGGCCGAAAATGAACCGTTATCCCCTGAACAGGCTGCCGGGGTTGCGGCTGTTTCAGGCCAGATCCCTGATTGGATGGCGCAAGCCGGTTGGGCCGCCGCAACCGGTGAAGCTGAAGAAACCCTGCCCGTTTATGATGAAGGTTCGATCGTCCACCCTTCTGATGCTCAGGAATTGGCGCCAGCAGAAATCCCCGATTGGCTTCAATCCCTTGCTCCGCCCGACCAAAAAAAAGAGACGGATGCAGCTGCTGATATCGCGTTCGAGGATATCTTCTCGAATATGGATACAGAAAATCCGCCTGTAGAGATAGCCAAGCCCGAAAAAGCCAAAGCCATCCCCACCACAGGAATTTTGCGCACAAGCGACTCACTGCTACCCCCTGAAACTGGGTCGGCCCCTCCTTCTGAGGCTCCCGTATGGGTATCGTCTTCCCCCCGCCCTGAGGCAGTAGAGCCTGCCTCATCGGCTGTCATCCCGGCCCCGCCCGCCATGCTTTCTAAGGATGTGGAGGGTCCGGCCATTTTGCGTCCGGCCCCAACCTCGTCATCTCTTGCAGAAGAGGAAGCAGTCCCCGAATGGCTGCAGGAAATTCCCAAAGACGGTGCCGCAATTGATGAACTGGCCTCTGAGGGAATTCCGGAATGGCTGCAGCAAGAAGCCCCGGAATTTTCTGAAGCAGCACCCGCCACAATAGAAGCACAGCTTCCTGTTCCTGAACCGCCAGCAGAAAAAGAGGTGGTTCTCGCGGGTCCGGAAATGGTGGATGAAGTGCCTGAGTGGCTTGAAAGCCTGGGCGAAGAAGAAATCGTTGCCCCCCCACAGGCTGTTGAACAGGCGGCCCCTCAAGTGGAAGCCGAAACCCCATCCATTGAACAAATGCCAGATTGGTTACAGGAACAGGAAGAATCTGCACTTGGCAAACCGCAGTCATCCGCACCGCAGGCCGCCCCTTCCACCGACGATTTGCCAGATTGGTTATTGATGGATGAGGATGAAGCTGCTGCATCCGAAGCAGCTTCCGTGGAAGCTGAAGAAGGTCTTCTGCCGGCAGAAATGCCCGATTGGATCCGCGAAATGGCCCCCACCGAAGAAGAGAAGCCTGCGGTTCAGCCATTTAAAGAAGATATAACCCATCCTGTTCCCAGCCCTCTGACCAATCCGGTTGTTGCAGGAGAAGAACACAGGGATGAAACGGAAGCCTGGCTGGCTGAAATTGTTGATCAGCATAATGCTGAAGCCAAAACCCTCATTGCCGCACCTGAAGAACGCCTGAAACCGCCGTCAGATTGGACACCGATGCAGGAAACACCTTCTGAAGAAATCGTGTTCCCCACGCCTGAGGTGATTCCTTCTGCCGCCTTGTCAGATGGCGATGCCGCCCTGGCCTGGCTGGAAAGCCTGGCCGCCCAGCACGGCGCAGAAGAAGAAGCCCTCATCACCCGCCCCGAGGAACGCCTGTCTGAAGCTCCCGCCTGGGTGAAAGAAGAAGCCTCACAGCCGGTCGTCACAGCGCCTCTGGCCGAAGAAACCCTAACTGCTGAACTGGCCGAAACGCCGGAGATTGAACCGCTCGAACCCACGGCCGCCGAAACGCTTACCGCCGAAGCTCCTCAGGTTGAGCCTGCCGAAGCACCCGCCGTGCCCGACCTTTCAGATGGCGATGCCGCCCTGGCCTGGCTGGAAAGCCTGGCCGCTCAGCACGGCGCGGAAGAAGAAGCCCTCATCACCCGCCCCGAGGAACGTCTGTCTGAGGCTCCCGCCTGGGTGAAAGAACAAGCCTCACAGCCAGTCGTCACGGCGCCTCTGGCCGAAGAAACCCCAACTGCTGAACTGGCCGAAACGCCAGAGATTGAACCGCTCGAACCCACGGCCGCCGAAACGCTTACCGCCGAAGCTCCTCAGGTTGAGCCTGCCGAAGCATCCGCCGTGCCCGACCTTTCGGACGGCGATGCCGCCCTGGCCTGGCTGGAAAGCCTGGCCGCCCAGCACGGCGCAGAAGAAGAAGCCCTCATCACCCGCCCCGAGGAACGCCTGTCTGAAGCTCCCGCCTGGGTGAAAGAAGAAGCCTCACAGCCGGTCGTCACAGCGCCTCTGGCCGAAGAAACCCCAACTGCTGAACTGGCCGAGACGCCAGAGATTGAACCGCTCGAACCCACGGCCGCCGAGACGCTTACCGCTGAAGCTCCTCAGGTTGAGCCTGCCGAAGCACCCGCCGTGCCCGACCTTTCGGACGGCGATGCCGCCCTGGCCTGGCTGGAAAGCCTGGCCGCTCAGCACGGCGCAGAAGAAGAAGCCCTCATCACCCGCCCCGAGGAACGCCTGTCTGAAGCTCCCGCCTGGGTGAAAGAAGAATCTCAATCAGCCGAAAGTCCAGCACCGCCCATTGAAGAAATGGAATTGATGGAGGAAAGTCCAGTCACCACGGTTGAAACGCCCGCGAAGATGCCTGCGGGTTCCATTCTTGAAAATGAGGATTCGGCCATCGCCTGGCTCGAAACTCTGGCCGCCCAGCAGGAGCAAAAAGCGGAGACAATGTTTGTCAATCCTGAAGACCAGGTTTCAACACCGCCAGTGTGGATTGAAGAATCAAGAGAGGAACCCTCCATTGCCGAACCTGTTGGAGAAATACCCACTGCTTCATCTTCTGAACTACCCTCCTGGCTCAATGGATACGATGAGCAGGAAGAAACCATGCCTGCTCTTGAAGATGAGCTGAATCAACTAAAGGCAATATCCGAAGCTGAAAAGACAGCAGCGCCTGTATCACCCCAGACCACCCCGGCAGTTACTTATCCTGCCAGATCCTCCCGAATTCTTGAGGAAGCCCCGCCTATTACTCCTATGCCTGAAATCGAACAATTTAAATCACTCTCGTTTGACGCTGTTCTGGAAGTCAGCCAGAAAGCCTTTATTGAAGGGAATATCCCTTCAGCTGTAGATGGGTATAACCACCTCATCCAAAAAGGTCAATATTTGGAAGAAGCTATTCACGATCTTCGCGATGCTCTCTATCGTTTTCCGGTGGATATTACCATCTGGCAAGCGCTTGGCGATGCATACATTCGCACCAATCGGTTACAGGATGCACTCGATGCATATACCAAAGCTGAAGAATTATTAAGATAAATGGAGGTATTTTTGGAACGCACCCTGGTATTGGTCAAACCTGACGGAGTCCAGCGTGGTCTCATTGGTGAAGTCATTTCCCGCCTTGAGCGCCGTGGTTTGAAATTGACCGCCGCAAAATTTATGATGGTTTCGCTGGACCTCGCAAAAGCCCACTATGCTGAACATGTTGGCAAGGGTTTTTATGAACCTTTGCTGAAATTTATTACGTCTGGCCCTGTGATGGCCATGGTTTGGGAAGGTCCCAACGCCGTTGCCGCCGTCCGGCAGACCATGGGTAAAACCAATGCGCTTGAGGCGGCCCCTGGCACCTTGAGACATGATTTTGCTCTGCAAACCCGGTTTAATATCACCCATGCCTCAGATTGCCCCGAAAATGGCATCAAGGAAATTGACCTCTGGTTCAAGCCTGAGGAATTGGTGGAATGGCAGCATGATTTGGATAAGTGGATTCTGGAATGAAAATCCGCGGCAGTCTAAAACAGCGAGGAACTGCGCCTTTTCTTGAAAGGAGGCCAACCGTGACCGAAATGGTGGTCGTGTATGAGGCCGGAGGTCTTTTGCAGGCAGAGATTACCAAAGCCTTCCTTGAAAGCAACGGCATCTCTGTCATGCTCTCACAGGAAAGTGTTGGCGCCACATATGGCCTGGCATTGGGTCCTTTGGGAAATGTCTATGTTTATGTCCCTCTGAAGCAGAAAGGCGAAGCCCTTGAATTGATCCAGGCCATGGAAAAGGGCGATTTTGAGGATATCCCCCCTGAGGAAACCCTGGATATCCCTGATGACGATGAAAGTGAATCCTAAAGCCAGTCCAGTTCAGCCCTCACACGTTTTTGATACCGGTCCAGTAACAATTTTGTAACTGGACCCGGTTTTTTATTCCCAATCATCAAATCATCAATTTCTACCACCGGCAAAACCGCTCTTGATGTGCTGGTGATAAAGGCCTCCGTGCAGCCAGGCAAATCCTTCTTCTGGACAGGGGTCAAATGAAGTTGGATGCCTGCCTTATCAACTTCCTCAAGGACAATACGTCGGGTGATGCCCGAGAGCACCCTGTCATTGGCTGTCCACACGGCATCTCGCAAAACCGCAAAGAAATTGCTGCTCAGGCCTTCCAGAAGAAATCCGTCCTCATCCACCATGATGGCCTCATTTACGCCTTCTGGCAGGGATTTTTTTTCATCCATGGCCTTCTCAATGAACTGCGTTGCTTTTGCCCTGGGATTTTCTCTATGAAGCGAGCTGGTGATCACCTTAACTCCATTTTCATAAAAAGAATCGGGCAGGCATTCAAGCGGTTCGGAAGAGAGAAAAAGAGCTCCCGGATTCTGACTCAAATCAAGGGTCAGGCGAATACGGAAATCTTCACCCCCATTATTGAGCTTAAAAAAAGCTCCCAGTCCATTCCGAACTCTGTTTTCCATAATTCGCATGGGTTTTCCCATCAGCTCTGCCGTCTCCGATAACCTGGCAAGATGATCCTTAAACCTGAGGACGCCATTCCCCTCGTAGGTTCGGAAAGTTGTGTAAGCACCCTGGGGAAGCCTGCGGGTCACTTCATCCAGATTGGTCAGGTTTTGCAGATTCAGGCTGGTAACTTCAGAAATTTCTCCGGTTTCATCAATCATCCAGGTAAAAATCATCCGTTTTTCTCCTTCACTTTTTTGAACCCATATTATAATCTACATTACATATGGATAACACATCTATAAAACACGCCTTAAACGAAGCTGTTGAGAATTTTCAAAAAGGCAACCATGAGAGAGCCAGACAAATTGTTGCCCAGATTCTCAAGCAAGCACCAGACTCAGAAGAAGCCTGGATTCTGGCTAGTCAACTGGCCAAAAATGAGCAGGAAGAAATCCATATCCTTAAAAAATGGCTTGCAATCAAACCAGATCATCAAGTAGCCCGCGAGAGATTGAATCTATTGCTGCTCACAGATACATCTGAAGCAAATCCCAGCCAGACATATATTCCAGGAGAAATTAAAACCGCCAGAAAGCCGCCAAAACCTCTGAATTTTGTGGATATTCTTTTGCTGCCTGTGATAATACTGCAAAAAATGCCGCTTTATTTGCTGCTGATTCCGGCTGCGCTGATCATTTTTGTTGGGGGATATATATATTACCAGACCAATATGGTGGCCGATTTCTCTTATAAAGACTTTATTTTTACGAAGGGTTTTGAAGAAATCACAAAAGATGATCATGTTTGGCGCATCACCTTCGAATTTCAGAACAACACAACCTTCTCTGGAAAAGTCCGGCACACCTCCCCCTTCAGAGAAGGCACCGTTCCCATGATTACACATGATATTCTTGTCACCTCTGGCGAGTATGCTGACAGCACAAAAGTAAACACCCGTGTCACTAATCATAAATTTTTCTGGAAAGCTGTGGATAATCACCAACCAGAAGGCACCATCAATCTTTTACACACAGTTCCCAAAAACGACGAAATATACCAACAGCTGCTGTCCATCAAGGATGGAGATATCGTTACCATAACCGGCCGCGAAATACTTAAAATTGATATCTACACCGGCGACAAGTACGAGGGTTATTGGCAGGATGCGGGTTGCAATACCACTCTAATCACATCGGTTCAAATTTTAGCCCCAACGGAGAAAGCACCATGACAAAAACCATTCCAATCTACCAGGTGGATGCCTTCACAGATAAGGCCTTTTCTGGCAATCCGGCTGCAGTGTGTATATTAGACGTTGCTCAAACAGATCTCTGGATGCAAAATGTGGCCGCCGAAATGAATCTTTCAGAAACTGCTTTTCTGGTTCCCGAGGCAGATGGCTACCGGCTTCGTTGGTTTACTCCTCTGGCAGAAGTGGCCCTGTGTGGTCATGCCACCCTGGCCAGTTCCCATATTCTGTGGGAAACTGGGCGGCTGGCTCAAAATGTGTCTGCAAAATTCTTCACCCTGAGCGGCGTATTGACAGCCAGGCTGGACGCGCAAAAGTGGATTGAGCTGAATTTTCCGGTCAAGCCCGTTGAACAGGCGCCTGTACCTCCTGAACTGGCACAAATATTAAACGTGACCCCTGTTTTCACCGGAAAAAACCAGTTTGACTTTGTGGTCGAAGTTGAGAATGAGGAAATTGTACGTCAGGTGGCGCCTGATTTCCAGGCGCTAAAAAAGCTGCCTGTTCGCGGTGTTGTCGTGACGGCAAAATCATCCCTACCTGAATTCGATTTCGTTTCCCGTTTCTTTGCGCCAGCTGTTGGCGTAAATGAAGATCCTGTCACCGGATCGGCGCACTGCTGCCTGGCTCATTATTGGAGCCATAAACTGGGCAAACATCATTTCAATGCCTTCCAGGCTTCCCGGCGTGGCGGACGGCTCAAACTGACTCTGGAAGGCGATCGGGTTTTAATCGGCGGGCAGGCAGTTACAGTCCTATCTGGTGAGCTTTATTCCTGACGTCTGCAGCCAGCTCAGTTGTTTGACATTTCAATTTTTCATGCTACACTAATTCAAAAGGTCATTATGGGAAAATATTTGGAATTTTTACGTCAATGTGATATCTTTAGCGGTCTCTCAGACACCCGCCTGGAATTGATCGAAAACATTTGCGAAGAACACCCCTGCGAACCTGATGAGATTGTTTTTTCGGAAAATGCCAAAAGCGATGAACTCTACCTGATCACTCAGGGAGCCATTGAAATTCTGGTCAATCCGGATATGGTTGCCAGCCAGCCCTCCGATAAAACCTCTCCCGTGGTCATTGCCACGCTTCGACGCGGACAATCCTTTGGTGAAATTGCCCTCGTTGATCAAGGCGTTCGCACAGCCACAGCCCGGGTTTGCCAGAAGAACACTCGTCTATTATACATTTCTCGCAAACGGCTGCTGATGCTTTGCAATACTTACCCTGAAATGGGGTACCAGGTCATGCATAATCTGGCAGCAGATCTTTCGCAGAAAATTCGCAATGCCGATTTACGGATTCGTGAAGAAGTCCTTTATCGCCAGACAAAATTATCTCCTGCCGATTGATTAATCATGCCCATCATTGAAATCATAACTATTGGAACCGAGCTGCTGCTGGGCGATATTCAGGACACCAATACCCGGTTTTTAACCCGCTCTCTGCGCGATCATGGCGTTGATATCTACCGCACCATGATGATTGGCGATAACCCTGCCAGAATTACCCTTGCCGTTCAGGAAGCTTTGGGCCGGTCTGATGTGGTTTTAACCACTGGCGGCCTTGGTCCAACCGTGGATGATCCCACTCGCCAGGCCGTCGCTGACGCCCTGGCTGTTCCCCTTGAATACCACCCGGAGCTATGGGAACAAATTATCCTTCGCTTTAAGCGCTATGGACGCTCTCCGTCTGAGAATAACCGCCGCCAGGCCTATGTTCCCCAGGGTGCAAAAATCATCCCCAATCCGGTCGGCACAGCCCCTTCATTTATTTGCGAAACTCCTGATGGAAAATCTGTTATTTCATTGCCGGGGGTTCCCCGAGAGATGGAATACCTGTATCAAAATGAGGTGCTGCCCTACCTTCAGTCTCGCTTTGAACTGAACAGCACCCTGCAAACATGCGTGCTGCATGCTGCCTCCATTGGTGAATCGCGCGTTGATGAGTTGATTGCAGATCTGGAAACCCTGTCCAATCCCACCGTCGGCCTGCTGGCGCACCCTGGTCAGACAGATATCCGGGTGGCAGCAAAAGCTGCCACCCGAGAAGATGCCCTGGCCCTGATTGCTCCGGTCGTGGCGGATATTCGCAGCCGCCTGGGTCAGGCTATTTTCGGACAGGATGATGAAACCCTTGAAGCCATAACAGCCAATGTGATCAAAGAATCGGGATTCACCTGTGCTATTCTGGAAGCCGGCCTGGGTGGTCAGTTGATCAGCCTTTTGGCTCGAACAGCAGGCGCTCCAATTCGCAGCGATATCCGCTCCACTTTGGACTCTCCAGCCATTCTGACATCCGAGGTGGCCAGGTTCAAGGAGATTACCGGATCACAGATGGCTTTGGGTGTAAATTTGCAGCCCGGACAATCGCAGCAGAATTTGACCTTGCATCTGGTTACCCCCCACGGCGTTTATGAAGACAACCGGTCGTACGGCGGTCCACCTGAATACGGCCCAATGTGGGCTGCCCGCAGCGGACTCGATTTTATCCGTACCCACATCAAAAAGGAGAGAGAAAACTGATATGAACCAGGCTGATATCATATTAATCAATGCTCATGTTCTGACCATGAACCAGACCTTCCAGCGCTTCAATCCGGGTGCTGTGGCAATCAAAGGCCAGTCTATCGTGGCTGTTGGCTCACAGGGAGATATCATGGCCTCATGGAACGCTCCAGAAATCATGGATTGTTCAGGGAAAGTGATTATGCCCGGTCTGATCAACGCGCATACCCACGTTCCCATGACCCTGCTTCGCGGCCTGGCCGATGATTTACGTTTGGACGTATGGTTGATGGGGTATATGATGCCGGTTGAACGGCAGTTCGTCACCCCTGAATTTGTTCGCCTGGGCACCTTGATTGCTTGCGCAGAAATGATCCGCGGTGGGACCACCTGCTTTGTGGATATGTACTATTTTGAGAAGGAAGTTGCCCGGGCTGCTGCCGAGGCAGGCATGCGCGCCATCTGCGGCGAATCCATTCTGAAATTCCCGACCCCTGATGCATCCTCTTTTGAAGAATCCCTGGCCTATTCTCAAAGTTTTATCGATGAGTGGAAAAACCATCCTTTGATTGTGCCGGCGATTGCCCCTCATGCCCCCTATACCTGCACACCTGAAATCCTGCGCCTGAGCACCGCGCTTGCGGTAAAGAACAATGTGCCCCTTGTCACCCATCTCTCAGAGACTGCTCTTGAAGTGGAAAACATGCGCTCTGAAACCGGCATGCCTGTCATCCCCTATGTAAAAAAGCAGGGTATTTTTGAAGCCAAAGTCATTGCCGCTCACTGTGTTCATATTGATGAAGGAGAAATGCGCACCATGCAAAAGGTGAATGCCGGGGTGGCGCATAACCCTTCCTCCAATTTGAAACTGGCCTCAGGGATTGCGCCGATTAAGAAAATGAGTGAAGTTGGATTGAATGTCGGCATTGGCACCGATGGCCCGGCTTCCAACAATGACCTGGACATGTTTGAGGAAATGCGCCTCACATCCCTTCTTTCAAAAGGCGCGTCAGGCGATCCCACTGTCCTGCCCGCCCGGCAGACCCTTGCCATGGCTACGCGCATCGGGGCAAAATCCATCCACCTTGATCACATTACAGGCTCGCTGGAGCCCGGGAAACGTGCTGACCTCATTCTTCTGGATGTTTCTCCACTGCATAATGCCCCGCAATTCTTCCGCGATCCCAATGGCATCTACGCACAAATTGTTTATGCTGCCAAATCCACCGATGTCAGCGATGTGATGGTCAACGGCCACTGGCTGATGACTGGCCACCGCTTGACTACTGTAAATGAAGAAGATCTGCTGGCACAGGCGGCTGTCTTTGCCAAAAAGATTGATGCCTTCTTAGCGGAACGCGAACAATCCATCCTTTCCAAATTGATCGCCATTGGCGGCGCCGCCGAACAGGAAAGCTTCGAGATTCAAATCAAAGTCAAAATCAAAGATTGCGCCCCTGTTCTCCAGGCTTTGTTCAACCATCCCCAAATTGAAATTCTGCGCCACCGGCATTACCATCAATATGACACCTATTTCTCCTTTGCTGATCCCAACCAGGGCCGCTTGCGCTACCGCGAGGATCATCTGATGGATGAAAACCATAAAATCACCTCCACCCGTTCACGCCTCACCCTGATTGGCAACGCCCGTGAAGGACATTTTCCCCAGGATGTGCTCCTTTCCCGCAGCCGTTACCTGGCCCCGGCTGTTCAAAGCCTGCGTTTTTATCAGGAATATTTCAATCCTTCCCATATAGACGAAATCAACAAAGACCGCAACCGCTACCTGGTCAAATATCATGAAACCGAGTTCTTCATCAACATTGATGAAGTTCTCAAACCTTCCCTTGAATATTACCTGGAAATCAAAAGCTCAACCTGGTCTCGGAACGACGCCGAGAATAAATCAAAACTGGCGGTTGACTTGATTTCTCTGCTGGGAGCCGACCCTTCTCAGGCGGTGACCCAGGATTATATCGAGCTGATCCAGCCGAATGCTTAACAGCCTGATACTTTTACGATATACTTAATCTATTCATCTTTTACGTCATGGAGATAAGCTATGGCCTTTAAACGCGCTTCAGGCATTATCCTGCATCCCACCAGCCTGCCAGGGCCCGATGGCATTGGCGACCTGGGACCAGAAGCCTACCGCTGGGTGGATTTTCTGGCCGGGTCTGGGTGCAGCCTCTGGCAGGTTCTTCCCCTTGGCCCCACCGGTTATGGGGATTCGCCTTACCAATGTTTTTCTGCCTTTGCCGGCAATCCCTATCTGGTCAGCCCCACCATCCTCCTCGATGAAGGCCTGCTCACCCGTGAAGATCTGGCAGACCGCCCGGCTTTTCCCGTTCACATGGTCGATTATGGTCCGGTCATCACCTGGAAATTGACCCTTTTGGAACGCGCTTTCAAGCATTTTGAGGAAAACCAGAAAAGCCCCCTACATAAAGAATTCAAAACCTTCCAGGAAGAAAATGCCGCCTGGCTGCAAGATTTTGCCCTCTTCATGGCCATCAAGGAAGATTTGGGCAGCGGATCCTGGGAAGTCTGGCCGCTTGAGCTCCGCAGAAGAGACCCCAAAGCATTGAAAGCTTTCATTAAGAAAGATGCCGCAGCCATCACCATTCACATGTTCCGCCAGTTCCTGTTTTTCCGCCAGTGGAAGGCTTTGAAAGCCTACGCCAATAAGAAGGGTATTTCCATTATTGGCGATATCCCGATTTTCATCGCATTTGATTCTGCCGACGCATGGTCGCACACAGAATTGTTCCTGATGGATGATGAGGCCCGCCCGACCGTTGTCGCCGGCGTTCCCCCGGATTATTTCTCGCCCACCGGCCAGCTTTGGGGCAACCCGCTTTACCGTTGGGATGCACATGAAAAGACAGGATATGCCTGGTGGATTGAACGCTTCAAGGCCACCCTTCAACTGGTGGATATCATTCGTCTTGACCATTTCCGCGGCTTTGCCGGCTATTGGGAAATTCCTGCCGGCATGCCCACCGCTGAAATTGGCCAGTGGGTCCAGGGCCCTGGCGCGCCCTTCTTCGAGGCCATCCTTAAGGCTCTGCCCGGCCTGCCCATCATCGCAGAAGACCTGGGTGAAATCACCGTTGACGTGATTGCCCTGCGAGAAAAATTCGGCTTCCCTGGCATGAAAATCTTCCAGTTTGCCTTCGATTCAACCCCTGACGCGCCTTTCTTGCCCCACAATTACCCCCAGAACTGCGTGGCTTACACCGGCACTCACGATAATGATACCTCAAAGGGCTGGTACAACAACACCGCCGACCGCGAGAAAGATTTTATCCGCCGTTATCTGGCCCGCTCCGGCGAGGATATCGCCTGGGATATGATCCGCGCCGTCTGGAATTCTGTCGCTGTCATGACCCTGGCTCCCATGCAGGATCTGTTGAGCCTCGATACCTCAGCCCGCATGAACTTCCCCGGCCGGGCAAGCGGTAACTGGAGCTGGCGCATGTGGCCCGAAGCCATGTCAGATGGCCTGAAGATGCGCCTGCGTGAAACCAACTACCTTTACAGCCGGCTGCCCGATGCCATGAAAGAACGGCGTGAACCAGCTCCGAAGGTGCTCAACTACGTTCCCTTCAACCATCCTCCGCTGTCCAAGCCTGATTAGCCCATATTAATCCAGGCTATTGGCGCGGTTCTGATCTGGAGGAAAGAATAATTCCAGCCAGGATCAGGACCGCGCCAGCGATTTTAATCAAACCAGGGAATTCCCCAAAGAAGAACATCGCCAGAACGGTGCTGCCAATTGGTTCTCCCAGCAAAGCAACCGACACAAAAGCAGCCGAAAGATATTTCAGCGACCAGTTGATCACCGAATGCCCGGCAGTTTGGGGAACGACCGCCAATAAAACAACCCAGAACAAAAAGGATTGAGAATAACCCGTCAAGACGGCGCCGCTGAAACCAGCCATTCCAATCAAGACCAGGGCTGCCACGCCGTAAACGATAAAGGTGTAGCTGATGATGGACAGACCCTGTCGGACTTGCCGCCCAATGACCATATATCCGGCCCCCATGATGGCGCCGCACAGTGCCAACGCATCTCCCTTAATGGCATTGGCCTTTAACATGGTTTCCCAGTCGAATGGCGCCAGTACGCCATTTTCAAAATGCAAAAGGTCACTGCCGCCAATTAATCCAGCACCCAACAAGGCAACGCCTAACCCCAAAGCCAGTTCCCGCTTCAAAGGCTGTTTCAGGATCAAGGTGGTGATCAGAGCCACCCACAACGGTGTGGTGGATACAAAGACCACCGAACTGGCCACGGTGCTGAAGGATAAAGACGTGATCCAGCTCGCAAAATGCAAAGCCAGGAAAACCCCTGAAACCCCCATCCAGGCCCAGTCGGTCCTTTTAACCCTTTTCAATTCCTCTCTTTTTCCCCACACTGCCGGAATCAAAATAATCGCGGCGATGCACAGGCGGTAGGCGGCAATGGCCAGCGATGGCGCTTCCTGCTGGGCAAAACGAATCATAATGGATGAGGTGGAAACTGCCAAAATGGCGACCAGCAGGGCCAGGCGGGCAGTCAATACACTTCGATCATCATTCTGCATAGAGAAAAATCAGATCCTCGTCCTAAAAATGATGAACCCGGCTGCATACCGGGTTCAAGAAGCTAAATTCACATTTCAATCAAAACCGTTCGCGCAGGCGCGCCTTCAGCGTCTGTCAACTTCATCGGCAGGCAGCAGAGCATATATTTGCCAGCCTTGATCCCTGTCAGGTCCAAACCTTCAAGCAGCACCATCCCTGCTCCAAGCAGCACTTCATGGGTGGGTTTGCCGTGGCCAAATGGCGCCACAGAAAGGTAATCGAGCCCCACCAGTTTAACCTTCTTTTCTGCCAGGAAATGGGAAGCGGTAACATCAATGCCCACAAAGCCCTTCTCAAATTCCAGATGGCTCTTATGCCAGAGGGCTGAATTGCTGGTTTTGAAAAGCACCCGCTCACAATCCGCCGGCCATTCAATCCCCTTCAAAACCTCCGCGGTGATCAATGTAACTGACTCAGGCAATTCAATGACCACAGCCGTGCCCACCAGAACATCCAGAGGCATATTTTCCATTTTCGATCCGTTGGCCAAAAAATGCCACGGTGCATCCACGTGCGTACCTGTGTGCGCACCCATGGCGATATGAGTCAAATTGGCATCTGCGCCTTCCTCAATTTTTTGGCCCCGGGCAATCACAATCGGAACATCGCCAGGCCAAACGGGCAGAGCCGCAGAAATCGGTACAGATACATCATGAATTTTCATTTCCATCCACTCCCTTCAAAGATACGGGTCAAGAAATTGAGGCGTTCGTCATTACGCATCGGCCGCGGCCGCGCATAATCTTCCAGTTTGGCGGTCAACAACTCCGTGCTGATGTGTTGCCCATTATAGAAAACGTGCATATCAATGAATTCATCGCGGGTGCCTTCCAGCAAATTCCCGGCATCATCATAAACTTCCATCTGGTCAAAAAACAGGTTCCCCAATCCGAAATGGATGAAACCATCGCTGTAAAATTCCATCGCTTTAGGGACATGCGACTGGCTGCCGCTGACGATCACAGCGCCCGCGTCCACCATCCGCCGGAAGTCCGTCTTCATCTGACCGGTGGGTTTAACGGTGTAATCTTCCTGATACTGGAAGGTCACGATGGGTAAATAACCCTGATCCCGCAGACTTTTGACAGCGTCATACATCCAGTTAAAATCGCTGCATGGCGCGGATCCAGGCAAATTTTCCTTTGCCCAGGCAAAATCGGGACCGAAGGAATTGCAGCCAATAAAGGCCAAACGGTTGCCATTATGTTCTAGGGTCAGCGGAGTTCGCGATTTCGCCAGGTCCAGCCCACCGCCAAACATCTTCCAACCGCGCTCCTCATACATTTGAACGGTCAGGGAAGCGGCTTCAGGACCCCAATCCATATAATGGTTGCCCGTTAATTCAATGATATTGGCATCCATGTCTTCCAGCAGCTGGATATAACTGGTGGCGCTGCAAAAAGTGACATTCTGCTGGTTGGCGTCGCCCCTGGGGCAATTCGCCGCAAATGCAATTTCATTGCTGATGTGAGTCAAATCAGCTCCCCGCAGCCAATCCCGCACCGCCTCACCCGGATAAAGCACACCCTTATTATCCATCCGATAAGCTGTGGCTCTCACCAGGGCTGTCACGCCAGACATTTCCAGCACAGTGAGTTTCTGAGGGTCACGGTTGGAAACCGGCAGCAGGCTCGCCGGGTCGCCGCCCGCCGCAGCCAGAATTTCCTGGTAAGCCTGCGGGCTGGCCTGTAAGGCGTAATCGATGGCGAGGGGATAAGTGCTCAAGTCAAATGTGTTATGGATGGGAGATTGTTCATCGACCTTGAGAACCTTCCAGCGCGGGGCAAGAGAGGTGAAAGGCACAATCGCCCAGGCAGGCCGGCTGGCCCAGGCATCATCCAGAAGCTGATTTTCGCCCGACAGCAGCACCGCACCTTCCGCGGATTGACCCCAAATGGCAGAAAACGCCTTTTGCGTTTCATCCGTCATGCGCAAAGGGGTGGCCCAATAGGGGCCTGATTTTTCGCCTCGCCAGGCAGATTGAATATCATTAATGGAAATTCCGTCAACCAGATCAGGAAAGGGGGCCGCTGCCGCAAAAACCCAACGCGTGGTTTGCACCGTAATCCGGTCAGCCTGATCCGAGGTTGCCGGGCTCAAAAAGAGGGAAGCCTTTGTCACATCATCCGTCATTTCCACCCCATCTGGCAGGGCCAAAGCCTGCCGCACATCTGTTGGGATGCTGGGGTCAATCCAGAGGACCAAATCCGGCTTTGGTGTGGCCGTCGCCGTAGGAGCTGGCGTCGGACTGGGCGCAGGAAGGGTGGGCGTGAATTCAGGCATTGAAATGGGCTGGGTCGCCGCCAGGGTGGCCTGAGGAGCAATGGTTTCAGCCGCCGGGCTGGCGCACCCGGCCAGCCCAAAGAGCAATCCGATCAAAAGAATAACTGAGAAAGGGATGATTTTCACGCGTTTGTTAATCATAAGCGCCGCTGATCCTCTTTGCATTGAAGAAATGAAAACAGAAGCTATTATACCACCGCAACTCACCAATCATCTCGACGGGGTTCCATTTTTTCTCCAATCAAACCATTTGGCATGTGGTATAATTTCGCGCATCAGCCCTCGTAGCTCAATCGGACAGAGTGACAGACTTCGAATCTGGAGGTTGGGAGTTCGAGCCTCCCCGGGGGCGCTACCATTCCCAGGCAAGATCGATCCTTAATTATTCACCCTGTTCACGATTTTCCCCTCATATAGTGATTGTTACGCTTTTCTTATCAGTCACAGCAGCAATTAACCACCTCAATGCGAATAACTGGTATTCGCCTTTCGGAATGGGTAATTCAGACTTTTATCAGGTCATTTTTATTCTGTTTGGCACCCTCTCTGAGGAGCTTCTGAATGGCAGATGTGATAGAATGTCCGAGTTTGGATTTGTTTGACAAAACAAGGAGACAATTATGCTGAACACAAATGAGAAAAAAGTTGTTGAATTCATTCTGCAGTGCCAGCCGGGTTTTCCAAAATCACGCGGCACCTGGGCTGTGGATCGTCATGGTGTGCCATTCATTCTTCCTTCCATCGGCGGTATCACGGTCAATATTCAGGTTGGCGACCCTGCGTTTGGTTGGGCAGGCGATCACATTGAACCGGGCGTGAGCTGCACGGGTGATACCAACAAACCCTTTGAACATCCGAACAACTCTTTGCAGGTCTTTGCATGCGTTGGCAACAAAGCCCGCGTCATTTCTGGTGAAGCCAAGGGCGCTGAAGGTGTGGTGATCGGCCATCACGGCGGTTCCGAGCATGTCATCGTTGATTTTCCCCGCGAAGCCAAAGAAAAAATGACCTATGATGATAAAATCATCATCTCCGGCAAAGGTCAGGGTCTGGCGCTGACTGATTTTCCTGGCATCAGCCTCTTTAATCTGGACCCCGACCTGCTTAAGAAGCTGAACATCACCGTCGCCAACGCCAAACTGCGTGTGCCCGTCACCACCCTCGTACCGGCGGCCTGCATGGGCTCTGGCCTGGGCGCTTCGAATGTGGCTACCGGCGATTATGATATCATGACCGGCGACCCTGAAACCATGAAACAATACGGCATCGATAAACTGCGTTTCGGTGATTTTGTCGCCCTTCTGGATCACGATAACCGCTTTGGCCGCGATTATCACAAAGGTGCCATTTCCATTGGCATCATTGTCCATAGCGACTGCATGCTCTCTGGTCACGGCCCCGGCGTCACCACTATCATGACCTGCGCCACCCCCCTCATCGAACCCGTCATCGATCCGGCCGCCAATATCGCCGATCTGCTCGGCATTGGCACACAGCTCTCCAAATAATCCACCTGCTGGCCTGAACATTCAGGCCAGCTTATTTTTTTCAAATTCACACAATTATTACCCAATATATGTTTATTACGCAATTTTCTTGACACCTCCGCCTCTTCGATGCTAAAATCTAAGTATTGATCCCCTGAGAACGAACCTTTGAAAGGAGTATTGAGTCATGGCTTTTGATTTTCTTCCTCTCCCTTATGGTTTTGATGCGCTGGAACCGGTGATCGATGCCAGAACAGTGGAAATCCATTACACCAAACATCACGCAACTTACCACAAGAACTTTGTCGCCGCGGTAGAAAAACACCCCGAATTGATGGATCTGTCGATTGAATCCATCCTTGCCGATTTAAACAAAATTCCCGAGGATATCCGCAATGTGGTTCGCGGCAACGGCGGCGGTTATTACAACCACACCCTCTATTGGGCCAACATGGGCCCCAATGCTGGCGGTGAACCCAAAGGTGCCGTCGCTGAGGCCATCAAGGCGGCTTATGGCGATTTTGCAGCCTTTAAAGCTGAAATTGAGAAGACGGGTCTCGGCCGCCTGGGCAGTGGTTATGCCTGGTTGAGCTGCAAACCCGACCGCTCCCTCGTCATTCACGCCACCATGAATCAGGATACCCCTCTGGCCGAAGGCCTGACCCCCCTCCTGGTGGTGGATGTGTGGGAACACGCCTATTATCTCAAATATCAAAACCGCCGTGCTGAATACCTGGCTGCCTGGTGGAACCTGGTTAACTGGAATGTGGTTGAAGAACGCTTCCTGGCTGTTAAGTAACCTGGAGATTAAAAATGCCTCGAGTCATTACCAATCTCTGCCAGCGCGAAGGTTCTTGCCGGATTGTCTGTCCGGTTGAATGCATCATTCCAGGAACCCCGGTTGATGACTGGCCCACCTATGTCATTGACCCAGACACATGCATCGATTGCGGTGCCTGCGAACCGGAATGCCCCTACAGCGCCATTTATCCATCCGATGAAGTGCCATCAGCTTATCAGGCCCGCGGAGGAGAAATTCTGTGCGCCAAAGCCGGTACAGCTGGTTTCAACGACACCTATACGGATGTCGATCACGACGGTGAAGAAATCGTCATGCCGGCAACCCGCGTCCTTGCTGAAGGCGAAATTGTTGACCTCACGCCCAGCATCGAACTTAACCGGGCATTCTTCACCGAAGGTCCGGGTTACGCCGCCCTTTAACCCCCAAAAAATTCAGCCCTGGGCACGGTTCATCACCGTGCCCTTTATTTTGCTGGCAAGGTGAATGGAATGAACGAATTCAGGATTGAAAAAGACTCATTGGGCGAGGTGCAGGTTCCTGCAGCCGCCCTTTATGGCGCCCAGACACAGCGCGCCGTTGAAAACTTTCCCATTTCCGGCCTGCGCCCCTGGAAGGCCTTCATATGGTCAATGGCCGCCATTAAACAGGCAGCCGCCATGGTCAACCATGACCTGGGCCTGCTGGCCGAACCCATTGCCAGCGCCATTATCACCGCCGCAGGGGAAATCACCCACGGACAATGGCACGAATATTTTGTGGTTGATCCATTTCAGGCCGGAGCTGGCACCAGTCATAACATGAACACCAATGAGGTGATTGCCAACCGCGCCACCCTCTTGCTGGGCGGCCAATTGGGCGAGTACCGCGTCCATCCCAATGACCACGTCAACATGTCCCAATCCACCAATGACACCATTCCCACCGCCATCCGTCTGGGCTGCCTCTGGCGCCAGTCTGAGCTGGTCGCCTCCATAAAACGGCTTGAAGCTGCACTCTCTGCCAAGGCCGCCGAATTTGACCCCATTGTGAAAGCCGGCCGCACCCACCTGCAGGATGCTGTGCCAGTGCGCTTGGGTCAGGAATTTTCCGCCTATGCCAGAGCTGTCGAACGCGACCGCGAACGCATTGAGCAGGCTGCTGAGGGTTTAGCCCGTTTGGGAATCGGCGGCACGGCAACCGGCACCGGCCTGAACGCCCATCCCGAATACCATGCCCGAATGGTGACCTGCCTCGCCAGCATCACAGGTCTGCCAGTAACCTCTTCAGATAACCTGTTTGAAAGCATGCAGTCCATGTCTGATATGGTGGGATATTCAGCCGCCTTGCGCACCCTGGCACTGACCCTGATCCGCATTGCCAATGACATCCGCCTGCTTGCCTCTGGTCCCGGAACAGGTTTGGATGAAATTCGCCTGCCAGCCGTCCAGCCAGGCTCCAGCATCATGCCCGGAAAAGTCAACCCCGTCATGGCTGAGATGCTGAATATGGCCATGTTCCATATTGTAGGTTCTGATACCACCATCGCCTTTGCCGCCCAGGCCGGCCAGCTTGAGTTAAATGTGATGATGCCAATTATCGCTCACCATCTTTTTGAATCCATGCAGGTGATGATTGGCGCCGTGGAAGCATTCACCACGCGCTGTATAACTGGTCTTCAGGCAAACCCTGTTAAAACTCAATATTGGCTCGATCACAATGCTATCATTGTGACGGCTCTCAACCCCCTCATCGGCTATACCGTCGGCGCAGCTCTGGTAAAGGAAGCCCTTGAAAAAGAGATCGCCATTCCAACCCTGGCGCACGAAAAAGCTGCCCAAGGGTTGTTAATCAAACAATCCACCGGGCAGCCTGTCAGTGTCAGTGAAATTGACGAGGCCTTTTCCAACCTGGCCGCCTTTACAGATGGCGGCTTACTTTCCGGCTCCGTAGCGGGCGGCGGCTAAGGCCGCGCCAACAATGCCTGCATTGTTGAGGAGTTGAGCCGGAACCACATCTGCCCGCACGTTCAGGAAGGGTGAGAACCGGTCAAAATCCTTGCTCACACCGCCCCCCAGCACAATCACATCCGGCCAGATCAGGCTTTCCATGGTCTGCAAATATTCATTCAATCTCTCTGCCCATTCATCCCACGCCAGCTTCTTGCGCTGGCGTGTGGCGTCTGAAGCCCGAATTTCTGCATCCTTGCCGCGAATTTTCAGGTGTCCAAATTCTGTGTTCGGCAGCAAAATCCCATCCACAAAAATGGCAGAGCCAATGCCGGTGCCAATGGTCAGCATCAGCACCACGCCTTTGGGGTAATTCCTGCCCACCCCAAAGACCTGTTCAGCCAGCCCGGCCGCATCTGCATCATTGATCACCGTGACCGGGCACTGGCAGCTCTTTGAAAACACATTTTCAGCATGCGTGCCAATCCAGCTTCGGTGAACATTCGCCGCCGTGTAAGCCACGCCATGGCGAATGACAGCCGGAAAACCGCATCCGATTGATCCAGACCAGTTAAAATGTTTGGCAATTTCCGCCACCACGCTGGCGACCAGGTCAGGCTTTGAAGGGACAGGCGTTGGAATTCTGAAGCGTTCCTGGGTGAAATTGCCAGTCGTGATATTGACCGGGGCGCCCTTGATTCCCGATCCACCAATGTCTATGCCTAAAATTTCATCCATGCGTTTCTCCTTATGAATTATGGACAGGCGTTCTGCAAATGCTCCTGATAAGTAACGGCAAAATTGTGCCGTCCTGAACCGTCACAGCGTGCTCTGAAAAAAAAGTAATCCGTCTGAGCGGGAAAAGCCACGGCTTGAATAGCGCTCAATCCAGGATTAGAAATCGGTCCCGGGGGCAAACCTTTATAAACATATGTATTATACGGCGATTCAGTATCCAGGTCGGCAGCTGAAAGCGGATTTGTCCACCAGGTTTTTTGTTGCTCATCAAATCCCAGGGCATATTGCGTGGTGGGGTCGCTTTCAAGGCGCATATCATTGCGCAGGCGATTGAGAAACACCGAGGCGATCATGGGTTGCTCATCTTCCACCATCGCTTCCCGCTGCACAATGGAAGCCAGCGTGATACCCTGCGCCAGGGTCAAACCTTGCTGCCTGAATCCATCCCGAATATCCCGCGTCACCTGGGTGTCAAATTCTTTCAAAATGGTCAGGATAAAATCATTCAGACTCACCTTGCGGTCAAAAGTGTACACTCCTGGAAATAAAAAGCCTTCCATGCTGATCAATTCAGCTTGCGGCTCGTTCATGGGAACGCCCACCGATGGATGCCGCACCAGCCGCAAAAAATCTTCCGGCGTTATATTCAACCCTGAGGTGGGCAGCGCGGCGGCAATTTCCTCGGCTCGCCAGCCGGGTAAAATCCGAAAGGGCACCTCAGCCGGGGTCGCATCCAGAAGACTGTGGGCAATTTCCACGGCTGTCATCTGGCTGCTAATGTGAAATCGCCCTGCCTGAATCGCCGTATCCAGTCCGCTGTAAACCAAATAGGTCAAAAATGAATCCGCACTGCGAATCAGTCCTTGCTGATGTAAACGGCCAGCCACCCTGGCCGCCGATTCGCCTGGCTCAATCGTAAAGGCTACCTCTTTCCCATCCGGGTTGGCTGGCTGCAAAAGATCATCTTTAATCATCATCAGTTTGGCTGCCGCGGTAAGACCTTCCAGCGGGGAAAGTTTTTCGGTCGGTGGGCCAAACAGGGCTTCAGCCTGCTTGGGAATCTCACTGCCAGCCCAGGCTGCCCCCATCCCCGCAATGCACATCACCAAAAAAAGCAGCAGCACCAACATTTTTGCGCAACCCGATTTCATGATGTCTCCTCATTTTCTTGTTTTGCCTGGCCGTCCAGGTACCTCTGCAGTAGAACTGTGGCAGCCAGATCATCCATATGCCCCTGACGTTTTTGGCGCACCACTCCCATTTGGAATCTTGCCTCCTGGGCCGCTGCTGTGGTGCCTTCTTCATCCCAGAGCGTGACCGGTATGGAACATTGGCTCTCAATCGCCTCCTTCATCCGAAGCGATTTCCTTCCCTGAGGCGTAGGAATCCCGTCCGCATCCAGAGAAACGCCCACCACTATCTGGCTGACGTCATTTTCCTGAGCCAGATCAACAATTTGCGCCGCATCCACCAGGCGGGAAACGTGCACCAAAACCTTCAGGGGGTTGGCTATTGTTCCAGATGGGTCGCTGATCGCCAGCCCGATGCGCTTGTCTCCCGGATCCACAGCAAGAATTCTCATGGCTTTCTATTCCAGTTTGACCGATATTCGGAATGGCAAAATCGGCATGTAAGGCCACCCGGCAGGGAAAATATCAATCATCGGCGTCTTCTCCAGGTCGTAAGCGGAAGACAACAGTTTCACAGCATCCTGTGTCGAGCGGCCCGTGGTCATCACCAGCGCCTGGCCCTCGTCCAAATTGGCTCTGGTGTCGCGTCTGGCTGTCAGATACCAGCTTGCCTTCCCATCAGCAAATTTTGGCGTCTGCAAGGGAGATAAAGTCAACGTCTCAGCCAGAGCGGTATATCCTTTCGGCAGCGCGGCATCCAGGCTGGCTTGAGCCAGTTTGCTCAGATCATCCCCCGCAGCAAAAAAGCCCTCAAATTCAGCCCGCAGAGACAATTTTATTTCACCGGCTGGTTCCCCTTCAGGCGGGTCCCAGGTCTTTGATAGAACCTGTTTCAGCGTCAGCGATCCTTCCAACCACTGGTCTTCAGGAGCCAGCTGCATTTTGATCTGTTCCACCGCCTGCTGTGATAAAACATCCAGGGCTTTCAACTCCAATAGCTGGTAATCTTGTGGGCTTGCCGCCGGCGCCTGAATATCTGCGCCTCCCTTCATGGCCGCCTCATTGCTGACCGCTAAGGATGCACCCAGGTTGCCTTCAATGGCCTTTACAGCTTTTGCTGGAACATTTCCTCTCTTGCCAGGATCAACCGCCCTCACCGGTACTTCCGCTTTTGCATTTCCACCCCCTTTGATTTGTACCGCTTTGGTTGTGGCAAAGCGTGCGGTCGGGGTTGATAGGGTTCTGACAATGGTCCCCTCAGGAATCGTAATAGGTTTATCACTTAAGTTGAGAAAAGTGACCATGCCTTCGGCCTGTTTATCCGGAATGGAGGTTGACCCTGAAACAGGCAGCTTTTCTTCCACCTCGGCAACCAGAGAAATGGGCCTTGCCGGAACTTTTCCGGCATATTCAATATTTTCTGTTTCCATATCAGCCTGAACTTCCACAATGGTTTCCTGAGGGCGGTGGGCAGCTCTCAAGCGAAGCGTAGCTTCAGGAAGCAGGGCCAGAATAAGGACAATCACAGCGATCAAACCACAGGAAAATGCCAGCAGCCGCAGCCACGGCCGCTTCAGCACCTGCCAGTTGTCCAAATTTACGGCAGGCCGTTCTGTCCGGTAATCATGAATCAGCCGCGGCCTCCGTTTAAACCTGGGTAACCCGCGAGTACGCCGCCAAAAACTTTTCTGAGCCTGTTTCACCGATTTGAACACAGGAATGCCCAGAGTTTGGGCGTTCTCAACCACTGCTAGAAGCTGGGTTACCAGGCCAAGCTGGATGCCCATTTTCTGGCAGTACCGGTTTAAAATCACCAAGTCCAACCGGCGCGTTAAAACCCTTGTCCGTCCCGGCCAGATCAGCAAAATCCGCGCAGCTTTTGCCCACGAAATCTTGTCTTTCGCCGAGGTGACATCATCATACGGTTCCAGTTTGATGATTTGTATCTTCATAATTACAAAGGGTATTATACTTTAAGTTGATGGTTGGTGTAAAACTAGATATAAGGAGCTGCTATGGTTGAACTTGCATCTACAATAACTGCTGTAACCGTGTATCCCGACCGGGCCAGAATCACGCGCCGCGGGACGGTTGACCTGCAAAACGGCCTTCACCAGCTTGTTTTCCCGTCCCTGCCCATCTTCCTGGATCCTGAGTCAGTGCGTGCCTCAGCTCAGGGAACCGCCCGCATTCGCCTGTTGAATATTGATGTGGAAAGAACGGCCTATTTCATCTCACAAAATGAAAAAGTTCTGGAACTTGAAGAAACCATCCAGACAATAGCCAATGAACAGCAAAACAACATTGATCAAATTGCTTCCATCAAAAAGGAAATGGATCACCTTGACGGCCTGCTCGATTCATCTCGCACCTTTGCCTTCAGCATGGCATCTGGAAAAACCAGCCCGGAAAATCATTTTACCTGGTTAAGCAACATCATTGAACAACGCGGCCGGTGCCTTTCCACCATCCGCGGCTTGGAACTGCAGAATAAAGAACTGGCCAGTCAATTGGCTAAATACACCGCCGATCTGAGCGCCTTGCGCAGCAGCCGCCCCAAGGAAGGCTTCCAGGCTTCCGTTGGCGTGGAAATCCTTTTCCCCGGCACAGTGGAAATTGAATTAATTTACAGCATTCGCCAGGCATCCTGGACACCCCTTTACGATTTTCACCTGGATGAAAACAATCAAATGAGCCTGACCTGCCTGGGTGAAATCTCTCAAAATACCGGAGAAAACTGGTCTCAGGTGAGTTTGACCTTATCCACTGCCAGACCCACCGCCTTTGAAAACCTGCCGGATGTCACCCCCTGGATGATTCATATCCAGCCTCCAGCCCGCCCCGCCTATGTGGCCAGGTCCATGGCTGAAATGCCCCCACCGCCGGCGCCCATGCAGGCCCCAGAACAGGCTTTACCTGATCTGATGATGGCAAAAGCTGAAGTGCCAACGGCGGAAGTTCAGCAACAGGGCAGCTCTGTCACGTATAAAATCTCCATGCCTGCCGATATCCCTGCCGATGGTTCCCGGCATAAAGTGACCATTGCCATGATAAATATGGCGGTGGAGTCGGATTATTTGATTGCTCCACGTTTGGATGAAGCTGCCTATCGGCGCTTGAAAATCAAAAACGAATCGGGACTGCATCTCCTCCCCGGAGCAGCCCAGCTTTTTGATAAATCTGATTTTGTCGGCGCCACACATATTGACCTGACCATTCCTGGGCAGGAGCTTGAAATGGCCTATGGACACGATGACCGCGTGGCGGTTAAGCGTGAATTGACCCAAAAACTGGTCGATAAAACCTTTCTGGGCGATAAACGCCGTGTGCGCTACACATATAAAATCACCGTCACCAACCACACCGGCGCAAATCAAACCATTACAGTGTTTGAAGCCTTTCCTCTTTCGCAGAATGAAATGATCCGGGTCAAACTCGAAAACGCCTCCCCTCGGCCCACCGAGCAGGATGAATTGAATCGTCTTAAGTGGATTCAAAGTTTGACCCCCGGCCAGGAGCAGGAATATTTATATGAGTTCAGCATTGAGTCTCCCCGCCAGTCGGAAATTTTTGGCCTGACCGAATGACTCATTTTCACTTCAAAACCAGAATCACATCAGCATGGCTGGCTGCCATGCTGATGTGATTCTTTCTTTTTGGCAGCAGGATGAAAAAGAAAAGCCGATAGCGTTCTTTCCGGAGGCCGCTGGTGATTGGGGTGGGTGTATAATGGGACATAAATTTCTCTTTGATTGGAGCAATTATCCTATGGTTGATGAAGATAAACAGGCGGTTATCGCGCGCAAAGGCGCCATGCAGATGGCACGGCGCATATTCTGGAATGATGGGCAAAAACGCCTGCGCGCGGGATGGCGCATGCTTGCACAGCTGCTCATTGCCGGGGTGCTGGTGATGGCGGCAACAGCAATCTGGTCGTTGGTGTCTGAGTGGATCCTGAATTCAGCTCTGGCAGAGAGTCTGGCTGTGAGATTGGTGGTGAGACTGGTGAAAGTGAACATCACCTGGTTGTGCCTGGTAGCCAGTCTGGCTCTGGCAGGGCGTTTTCTCGATCGCCGCCCGCTGCGAGATTTTGGCTTTGCATTGGACCGGAACTGGTGGCTGGATCTGGGCTTTGGGCTTCTGCTGGGGGCAGGATTGATGGCGGCGATTTTCGGCGTGGAATATGCCCTGGGATGGGTGGAAATCCGGGCAACCCTGCAGACCAATTCCAATACCTTTGGCATCGGCATCATCCTCTACATTGGTATGTTCCTTGGGGTAGCCATGGAAGAAGAAATCATGGCCCGCGGTTATTGGCTGAGAAACCTGGCTGAAGGGTTTACGGGCCGCTGGCTCAAGCCGCGAGGCGCATTATTACTCGCCTACGCAATTTCATCGGCCATCTTTGGACTGCTGCATCTGGGCAATGAGAATGCTTCCCTGGTGAGTACGCTGAATCTGGTGATGGCAGGACTGATGTTGGGATTGCCCTATGTGCTGACGGGTGAATTGGCAATCCCGATCGGGCTGCACATGACGTGGAATTTCTTCCAGGGAAATGTATTTGGTTTTCCTGTGAGCGGCGGAGCGCCGGGGACAACATTTATCGCCATCCAGCAGGGTGGGGCAGATCTGTGGACTGGCGGAGCCTTTGGGCCTGAAGCAGGCCTGGTAGGGGTGCTGGCCATGCTGCTGGGCACTGGCGCAATCGTGCTCTGGGTCCGGTTAAGGCGCGGTCGGGTGACATTCGAATCCCGTCTGGCAGATTACCGGGAAGAGTCTGCGAACTACATTTAATAGGCTCACGAAGTGAACTGATTGGGGATACTTGCCCTTTGAGGAGACCCTCTCGCACATCGAGAGGCATTTGTGATTATTCGCACGGCCAAAAGCAACCAAATATGACAATTTTTGTATTATAATTGCCCGTATGCATGAACTCGCAGTGACTGAAAATATCCTGGCAATTGCCAAACGCCATGCCGAAGAGGCTGGTGCTGTCAAAGTGACCGATATCCACCTGGTGATTGGGCGACTATCCAGCATTGTGGATGAGTCCATCCAATTTTATTGGGATATGATCGCGGAGAACACCCTCTGCGAGGGAGCCAAATTGCATTTTGATCGCACCCCGGCCACACTCCGCTGCAATGCTTGCCAGCATGAGTATACGCTCGCCGCTGAACTGATGCCCTGTCCCGCTTGCGGCAGCCCCAATATCCAGGTATTGACAGGTGAAGAGTTCTACCTGGAAAGCATCGAGATCACTCGCGAACAAGAACCTCCCAGGAAAAGAAAGGGTAAAGGATGACCACTCAGCGCGTAACTGTTGTTGAAAAAATTCTTAATGCCAACGACCAACTCGCAGCTCAAAACAAGGCCCGTCTGGATGCTGCCGGCATTTTCTCCATCAATATCATGGCTTCTCCCGGCGCCGGAAAAACCAGCGTCATTCTCAACACCATCAAAGCCCTGATGCCCGATATTCGTCTGGGCGTCATCGAGGGCGACACCGCCCCGGTCACCATTGATGCCGATAAAGTCACCGCTGCGGGCATGCCCGCGGTACAGATTAACACCGGCGGTGATTGCCATCTCGATGCAGCCATGATTAAGGATGCCCTCAACCAGCTTCCTCTGGAAAGCCTGGATATCATCATTATTGAAAATGTGGGCAACCTGGTTTGTCCCGCAGCCTGGGATCTGGGCACCCATGCCAATGTGCTCATTGCCAGCATTCCTGAAGGTGATGACAAGCCGTACAAATATCCGAATATTTACCGCGGTTTGGACGTGTTGATCCTCAACAAGATGGATCTGCTGCCCTACATCAATTTCAATACTGATTACTTCAAGCAGGGTGTCGAAATGCTCAATCCTGGCCTCATCACCTTCCCCGTTTCCTGTAAGACAGGCGAGGGGCTGTCTGCCTGGGCAGATTGGCTGAAGTCCCACCTTAAACGGAAGGGATAATGGAAAACCTCTCCGGGCTGAAAGTCCACATCCGCGGCATTGTTCAGGGAGTTGGCTTCCGCCCTTTTGTCTATAACCTTGCCACCTCGCTGGCATTGACCGGCTGGGTGTGCAACACCTCCCGCGGGGTTGAAATTGAAGTCAACGGTCCATCCCCAGTGCTGGAGGAATTTACCCGCCGTCTGAGAATCGATGCGCCGCCTCTGGCGCGTATCGATTCTTTTCTGGTCACTCCCTGCCAACCCGATGGCTATGCGCTGTTTTCCATCATCGAAAGCCAGCCACAGCCCGGCGATTTTATCCCCATCTCTCCTGATGTCTCCATCTGCCCTGACTGCCGCCGTGAACTCTTTGATCCGGCAGACCGGCGATTCCGTTACCCTTTCATCAACTGCACCAACTGCGGCCCGCGTTTCACCATCATTCAGGACATCCCTTATGACCGCCCCAAAACCACCATGTCTGGTTTTCCCCTTTGCCCTGAATGTGATCGGGAATATCACAATCCCGCTGACCGGCGATTTCATGCTCAGCCCGTGGCCTGCCCGGTCTGCGGTCCCAAAATTTGGCTGCAAAAAGATGGGCAACGCATCTCTGAAAATGATGAAGCTGTTCTTCAGGCCCGCGCCTGGATGAATGAGGGGTTGATCCTGGCCATTAAAGGCCTGGGCGGCTTCCACCTTGCCTGTGATGCCGCCAATGCTGCTGCCGTCAGCCGGCTGCGCGACCGCAAACGGCGCAGCGATAAGCCTTTCGCGCTCATGGCCTTTGATATCCCGGCTGTTCAGGCAGTTTGCGATGTCTCTGAGGAGGAAATCCGCCTTCTCTCATCTCCAGCCCATCCCATCGTCCTGCTCCCTCGCAAAAAAGATGGCCCCCTGCCGCCGGAACTGGCTCCCCATCAATCCTCCCTGGGCATCATGCTCGCCTACACCCCACTGCACCTGCTCCTTTTGGAACCGGCTACTGGTTTTTCAGGGCTGCTGGTGATGACCAGCGGCAACCTCAGCGAAGAGCCCATTGCCTACGCCGACGAGGATGCCATGGACCGCCTTTCACCCCTGGCTGATGCCTTTCTGCTGCACAACCGCCCCATCCATATGCGCGTGGATGATTCTGTGGCTCGCGTGATTGAGAACAAACCCTACCCCGTCCGCCGCGCTCGCGGTTACGCGCCCGATCCCATTTCCCTTGCCTGGGATGGCATCTCCACCCTGGCTGCGGGCGCAGAGTTGAAAAACACTTTCTGCCTGACCCGCGATCGCTATGCCTTCATCAGCCACCATATCGGCGATCTGGAAAATTTTGAAACCCTGCGTTCTTATGAAGAAGGCATCATCCATTACGAAAAACTATTCCGCATCCAGCCGCAGTTCGTCGCCTGTGATCTCCATCCAGACTACCTCTCCACCCGCTATGCCCGCCAGCGCGCTGAAGATGAAAACCTGCCTCTTATGGCGGTCCAGCACCACCACGCCCACCTGGCGGCCTGCCTGGCTGAAAACGCGCATCCGGCTGAGGAACTGGCAGTGGGCCTGTGTTTTGACGGCACCGGTCTGGGTCTGGATGGAAAGATTTGGGGGGGCGAAATTCTGACCGGCAGCTATGCTGCTTTCACCCGCAATTACCATCTGGCATATTTTCCCCTCCCCGGCGGCGATGCTTCCATTCGCAAACCAGCCCGCACGGCTCTGAGTCTGCTCTACCAGCTTGGCCTGGAATGGGAACCTGACCTGCCGCCCATGCAGCATCTGTGTTATGAGGAAAGGACGGCTCTGCGGGTCCAGCTGGACCGCAAATTGAACGTCATCGCCACCTCCAGCATGGGCCGCCTTTTTGATGCGGTCTCGGCCCTGTTGGGCGTTTGCCAGCAAATCAACTACGAAGGGCAGGCTGCCATCGAACTGGAAGCGCTGGCTGATCCCGCTGAAACCGGTCTTTACAACCTGGATGTTCAAAGCGGCATCATCGATCCTGCACCTCTGATCTCTCAGCTTCTGGCTGATTGGCGCTCAGGCGTCAGCCTGCCGCGTTTGTCAGCCCGTTTCCACAACAGCCTCGCGCGAGTGGCCGCCGATCTGGCCGGTCATCTCTGCCAGATCACGGGCGCTAAAACCGTCGCCCTCAGCGGCGGCGTGTGGCAGAATAAAACCCTGCTTAACCTCACCCTATCTCTGCTGCGCCAGACAGACCTGAAAATTCTCATTCACCGCCAGCTTCCCCCGAATGATGGCTGCATTTCATTGGGTCAGGCGGCCGTGGCCAGGTTTTCGTCACCTCAAGTTCATTAATTAGCAAGGAGAAACGCTATGTGTCTTGCCGTTCCTGGAAAAATCGTCAGCATCTACACCTCCGGCGCCATGCGCATGTGTAAAATCGACTTTGGCGGCGTTGTCCGCGAAGCCTGCATTGAAACCCTTCCCGAAGCCAAGGTGGGCGACTACACCATCATTCACGCTGGTTTTGCCCTGAATATTCTCAGCGAAGAAGAAGCCGAAGCCACCCTCGAAGCCCTCCGTCAGATTGGCGCATTCGAGGAGGAGGATCAGGATCTGATTGGAGAATAACCCCATGCGCTTTACCGATGAATTTCGTGATGCCAGCATGGTCAAGACGGTGCTGGAAGAAATCCGCCGTACCGTCACCCGCCCCTGGGTATTGATGGAGATTTGCGGCGGCCAAACCCACGCCATCATGCGTTATGGGCTCGATCAACTGCTTCCCCCTGAGGTCGAACTGGTTCACGGTCCAGGCTGCCCGGTTTGCGTCACCCCCCTTGAATTGATTGACAAAGCCCTCGCCATCGCTGCCCGTCCGGATGTGATTTTCACGTCCTTTGGCGATATGCTGCGGGTGCCTGGTTCACAGGCCGATCTTTTCTCCATCCGCGCGCGCGGCGGTCAGGTGCGGGTGGTCTATTCTCCGCTGGATGCCGTTCGCATCGCCCAGGAAAACCCCGATCATCAAGTCGTCTTTTTCGCCATTGGTTTTGAAACCACCGCGCCCGCCAATGCGGCCAGTGTCATTCAGGCCAAAGCCCTGGGATTGAAAAATTACTCCATTCTGGCCTCTCATGTCTGTGTGCCTCCAGCCATGCATGCCATCCTCGGCTCGCCTGCCAACCGCATCCAGGGCTTTCTTGCCGCCGGCCATGTCTGTTCGGTCATGGGCACCTGGGAGTATCCCCCCATCGCCGCCCAATATCAGGTTCCCATCGTCGTCACCGGCTTTGAACCGCTGGATTTGCTCAACGGCATTTTGATGACCCTGCGCCAGCTCGAAGCCGGTAAAGCCGGGGTTGAAAACGCCTACCCGCGGGTGGTTACAGAACGGGGAAATGTGGCCGCTCAAAAAATGATCCTTCAGGTTTTCGAACCCTGCGACCGGCAGTGGCGCGGCATCGGCCTGATCCCGATGAGCGGTTTAGGCCTGAGAGCTGAAATGGAGGAATTTGACGCCGAAAAACGCTTCAGTGTCTCTGGCATTCAAACCCGCGAGTCTGAATTGTGCATCGCCGGCCAGGTTCTCCAGGGGTTAAAGAAACCGCACCACTGCCCCGCCTTTGGCCGCCAGTGCACCCCCGAAACCCCGCTCGGCGCGCCAATGGTCTCCTCTGAAGGCGCTTGTTCGGCCTATTTCCGCTATCACCGGGAGGAAGCATGACCTCTGAAAACGTGACCATGCAGGGACCCGTCTGTCCGCTGCCCATTTCCCATTACGATCATATTATGTTGGGGCACGGCAGCGGCGGCAAAATGACCCACGACCTGGTTAAACGCCTTTTTGCCTCCGCCTTCAACAACGAAGCTTTGGCCGCCGGCGACGATTCCGCCAGCCTGCCCCTCCCTGCGGCCGCTCAGCTTGAGGGACGTCTTTCATTTACAACCGATTCCCACATTGTTTCACCCCTCTTCTTCCCCGGCGGTGATATCGGCCGCCTGGCTGTGTGCGGCACCGTCAATGATCTGTGTATGCTGGGCGCAGAACCGCTCTATCTCACCGCTGGCTTCATCCTTGAAGAAGGGCTTTCCATTGAAATCCTCCAGCGGGTGGTGCGCGCCATGCAGGCGGCGGCGATCGAGGCCGGTGTGCAAATTGTCGCCGGAGATACCAAGGTGGTTGAAAAAGGCAAGGCTGATGGATTATTCATTAATACCGCCGGCCTGGGCTGGATTCCCGCTGGCCGCCACATCAGCGGCTCGCTGGCCAGGCCTGGCGATGTAGTCCTCATCTCCGGCAGCCTGGGTGATCACGGCATGGCCGTGCTGACCGCCCGCGGTGAGCTGGGCCTGGAAACCGGCATTCAATCCGATGTGGCCCCGCTCAACAGCCTGATTGCCGCCGTCTTGAAAGCCGCCCCCAACACCCATGTGCTGCGCGACCCCACCCGCGGCGGCCTCGGCACCACCCTGAACGAAATAGCCGCTCAGAGTAAAATATCCATCTGGCTCGATGAAACCGCCATCCCTGTGTCTCCGGCGGTGCGTTCAGCCTGTGAAATGCTTGGTTTTGACCCCCTCTATGTGGCCAATGAGGGTAAGGTCATTGTCATCTTACCAGCTGCCGAGGCACAAGCGGGCCTTGCCGCCATGAAACAGCATCCCTTGGGACAGTCTGCCGCCAAAATTGGCGAAATCAAAGAAGGCTCCGCCGGCCGCGTGCAGCTGCGCACGGCTTTCGGCTCCACCCGCATTTTGGACATGCTGGCAGGCGAAATGCTTCCGCGCATTTGCTGAAATGGCTGCTCTTTGTTATACTTGGGCATATTATTCTAAACTTGACTCCCCATAATAGAGGAACTATGAAAATCAATTATCAGGAAACCACCAGTGATCTGCAGACCCGCATCGATATTCACAACAAATTTGGCGGCCGCAATATCGATGAATGGATGCTGGATCTGCTGAAACCTCAAAAAGGCATCTCCATTCTGGATGTGGCCTGCGGCAGCGGCAAACAGTGCTTCTCCTTCCACAAATACTGCGAAGGCGATGTGCGCATCACCGGCGGCGATGTCAATCCGGACCTGCTTTCTCAGGCCCGCGAACAAAATGCCAAAATTGGCAGCCCGGTCACCTTCATGGATCTGAATTTCAACGTCCATTTCCCCCTGCAAGATAATACTTTTGACCTGGCATCCTGCTGTTTTGCCATTTACTATGCTGAAGATATCCCCTTCACCATCAGCGAAATACACCGCGTCATCAAACCTGGCGGCCGCCTGTTCACCACCGGCCCCATGCCCGACAACAAAAAGCTCTTCTATGATATCATCCGCGAAGCGACCGGCAAAACCATTCCCCCCATGCCCGGCTCTTCCCGCTATTCCACCCAGATCTTTGATGCGGTGAAAGGCCTTTTCACCAGCACCCAGATGCACATCTTCCTCAACCCGCTCACCTTTGAAACCGTTGAGCCCTTTGTGGATTACACCCGCGCCTCCCTGGCTGAAGACCGCAAATTGTGGAGCAGCTTCTTCCAGGATAAGGATGACTTCGAACGTATCATGGAAAAAATCAATGAAACAGCCAAACGCTGGATCGATCGCGATGGCAAACTGGTGATGACCAAGGTTGTGGGCGGTATTCTCGCCACCAAGTAGGTTTTTATGAACGATATGACTTTCTATGGGCAAAGAGTGGCCTTTATTGGCGCCCACCCGGATGACATTGAGCTGGGGTGCGGCGCGCTGATTGCCCATATTGTGCAAAAAACAGAGGTGCTGTGCATCACACTCTCAGATAATCAAAAAAATCCGACGCTGAAAAACGTCAAATCAGAGCATCTCAGCAGCATGAATGTGCTTGGGGTATCTCCTAAAAATGTGTTGGTGAGTGAATTTGAAACCCGCCGTTTTCCCCAGGCCCGTCAGGAGATCCTCGAATATCTGATCAGCATCCGCCACCAGTACCATCCCGACATCGTGTTCACCCACACCCGCGCCGATATCCATCAGGATCACGGCACGGTGACTGAAGAGACTTTGCGCGCCTTCCGCGGCACCACCGTGTTGGGTTTTGATGTGCTGCGCAGCACCTACGGATTCTTCCCCAATTTCCTGGTGGGAGTCACCGAAGATGATGTGGATCGCAAAATAGCCGCCTTGGCTGAATATAAAACCTACACCGATAAGTACTACTTCAACCCCGAGACCACCCGCGCCACCCTTATCCGGCACGGCGCCCTGGCTGAACGGCCTTACGCGGAAGGGTTTGATATTTTACGCATTGTCAGCTCTTTTGACTGCCAGCGTGGATAAATTTTTCAAGATCGGCAGTCCCCTGCCGATCTTCTTTTTTATCAACCATGACCAGCGCATCCTTTTCAATCGGTTCTGTCTCCGTGCAGGGTGATGTCATCCTCGCGCCAATGGATGGCCTCTCCGACCAGCCATTCCGCAGCCTGGCTCGCCGCCTGGGCTCGGCCATGTCCTATACGGAATTTCTCTGTGCCGATGATGTTATTCATCACCGCCCTGGCATCGGGCGGCGTTTTGCGTTCGACCCCATGGAACGGCCCATCGCCTTCCAGATCCTGGATAATGACCCGCAGCGTATTCTTGAGGCTGCCCTCTTGCTTGAAAGATTCTCACCGGATGTGATCGATGTCAATCTGGGCTGTTCATCCCGCCATGTTTCGCAGCGCGGTTCCGGTTCAGGTATGCTGCGTGAGCCGCAGAAAATCGCCGCCACCTTTGCCCTGCTCACCCGCCATCTCTCCATCCCCGTCAGCGCAAAAATTCGCCTCGGCTGGGATGATTCCAGCCGCAACTATCTGGAGGTGGCCCACATCATCCAGGAAAACGGCGGCAGCCTGCTGGCTGTTCACGGCCGCACCCGTCACCAGGCCTATTCCGGTGCGGCTGATTGGGATGCCATCGCTGAGGTCTGTTCATCCGTGTCCATTCCTGTCATCGCCAATGGTGACGTGCGCTCTGCCGCGGATATCACCCGCTTGAAAGACCACACCGGCTGCGCTGCAGTGATGATTGGCCGGGCTGCCGTCGGCAATCCCTGGATCTTTTCGCGCCGCGACCGCCCGGAGATTCCGCCCGATGAAGTCTGTGCGACCATCAAAACCCACCTTGATGCCGTTCTGGCTTTTTATGGCTCTCCCCATGGGCTGGTTTTATTTCGCAAATTTGCTCGCGGGTACCTCAGTCCTTATCATCCCGATCCCGCATTTTCACACCGGCTTCTCACCGAAACCGACCCCTGTCAGTTTATGACTGAGGTAACCAGTTTTCTCAGCCAGGTAAATGCCCTCCCTCCCGCCTATTCCTGAGTTGCTCTGCTTTCCCTTCTAATAATTCCCCTGTGTTATGCTAAAATGGAACAGGATTGAATGAGGCATTATTCCAACAAAGTAAGGAGCATTTCCCATGACCGACACATACCTTGAAAGCATCCTTGGAGAACGCGAAAGCATTCTCCTCGTCACCCGTCAACACTGGTTTGTTCTTTTCGCCGCCATCGTCCCCGAATTGGCTGTCATCATCGGCCTGGCTACCCTGGCCACCATCGCCATCACCCTTTTACCCACACTTCCATTTATTGGCATTGTGGGCTATTGTTTGATTGTCATCCCCGTCATCAGCCTCATCCGCGATTCGCTGTTCTATTATAATCAAAAGTATATTGTCACCAACCGCCGCGTCATTCAGATTTCAGGTGTGATCAACAAAAATGTTATCGATTCCAATTTGGAAAAAGTCAATGACGTCAAAATGGTCCAGACCTTTTTTGGCCGTCTCTTTAATTACGGTGACATTGAAATCCTCACGGCCTCCGAACTGGGCGCCAACCTCTTCCGCCGCATTGGCGATCCAAAGAACTTTAAAACCGCCATGCTCAATGCCAAAGAAAAAATGGAAGGCTACGGTAATCCTTCCCTGCCCGTCAATATGCCCCCTGCCCAGCCAGCCCAGCCCCGCCAGGACATCCCCGCCCTCATTGAAAAACTCGATCAGCTGCGCCGCAACGGCATTATCTCTGAAGAAGAGTTTCAACGCAAAAAGAATGAATTGTTGGCGAAAATCTGATGACCGAGCCTGCTTCTGAACCCCGCCTCTTTGAGCGCCAGCTGGATATCTATCTGCGGGCGCGTTTCACCCTCATTTTGCTGGTGACCTCTGAGGAAGAGCGCGCCATCCAGTCAATAAAATCTGTCTGCGAGCGCAGTCAGCGCTCCTGCATTGCCTGGGATCTGGCTGAGGGGTTCACCGAAGTGTTGAATGATGGCCAGCGCCCCGGCACCGCCCGCGATGCCGTCACCGCCCTTGAGCAAATTGACAAGACCGATACCAACACCGTCTATGTGCTGAAAGATTTTCACGAAGCCTGGAACAATCCCCAGGTCAAGCGCAAATTGAAAAATGTCGCCCAACGCTGCAAATTCAACCGCAAATCGCTCATCGTCACCTCCAGCTCCAGCAAACTCCCGGATGAATTGCGCGACGAAGTGGTGGTGATTGAATTTTTGCCTCCGACCGCCCCTGAGCTGGATGACGTTCTAAACCGCATCATCCAGACCCCCGGACTGAAAATCAAGGTCAACCTCACCTCGCTTGGGCGCGAAAAGCTCACCCAGGCTGCTCTCGGCCTGACGGCTGCCCAGGCCCAGCGTGTGTTCGCCAAGGCCATCGTCTCCGATGGCTTTCTGGATGACCGCGCCATTTCACTGGTCACTGAAGAGAAAAAGCAGATTATCCGCGAAAGCGAAGCCCTGGAGTTCTACCCGGCCTCTGAAACCCCTGATGATGTGGGCGGGCTTGGGGTCTTGAAAAGCTGGCTGCGCCTGCGCGAACAGGCTTTTACCCAGCGCGCCCGCGATTACGGCCTGCCCTCTCCCAAGGGCATTGCCCTCATCGGCATCCCCGGCACGGGTAAAAGCCTCACTGCAAAAATGATCGGCGGCCTCTGGCGCCTGCCCCTGCTGCGCCTGGATGTGGGTTCCCTTTTCGGCAGCCTGGTGGGCGAATCGGAAGAACGCGCCCGCCGCGCGCTGCGTCTGGCCGAGACCGTTGCCCCCTGCATTATCTGGATTGATGAAATGGAGAAAGCCCTTTCTCACGGCGGCCTGGACAGCGGCACCAGCACCCGCGTTTTCGGCACCATCCTCACCTGGATGCAGGAAAAAACCGCTCCCTGTTTTGTGGTGGCCACCGCCAACGACATCTCTTCACTGCCCCCAGAGCTGCTGCGTAAAGGCCGTTTCGATGAGATCTTCTTCCTCGACCTGCCCAACCGTGCCGAACGTGCTGAGATTTTTGCCGTTCATTTGCGCAAGCGCCGCCGCCTCCAGCAGGATTATGACCTGGCCCGGCTGGCTGAAGCCTCCGAAGGCTATGTTGGCGCAGAAATCGAGCAGGCCATCATCGACGCCATGTACGTTGGCTTCAACGCCGGCCGTGAATTCACCACCCAGGATATCGCCGACGCCCTGCAAAAACAGGTGCCGCTTTCCGTTTCGCAGCGTGAAACCATCGAGCACCTGCGCTCCTGGCTGCACGAGGGCCGCGCCCTTTCGGCTTCCCAATCCGATGCCGGTGAGGAGCCGCAACCCTTCCTGAATATCCAATTGAACCCATGACCCAGGCTCCTCCCCAGCGCCGGGAACCGCTGCCTTCCAAGGGGCAGGTTCAGGTATGGAAGATAGACCTCTATAACAAAACCCTCCTGATCGGTTGGGCGGTGCGCCAGCTTGCTTTTTCTCACCTGACCCATGCCGCTTCCATCGGCAGCCGCGATGCTTCGCTTGTTCTGGCAAAAGCCCTGGTTGATCACCCTAACGGCGACGTGCGCGCCAATTGCGCCGCCTTTTTCTCTGAGCCCGCTTCACTCAATCAGGCAGTTACCAACGCCATGTGGCAGGTCTGGCATCAGACCCGCCACCCTTTGATGTTGGAACTGCTCTTGCGCCGCAACAAAGCTGCCAACACCTATGAACTCTATATCCTTTCCCTGACCAAGTTAAATCAGCTTCAGGAAGCAGCTGCCATTGAAGCTTTTTATGTTAAACCAGTCGTTGACCTTCTCTTTGATTCCGACCCCGAATTGCGCCAGCGGGCCCAAATCATCCTGGCCTCCCTGCAAAATGCCTCAGCGCGCACCCAGCTCTGCAGCATTTGGGCCAAAACCAGTCTTGAACAACTGGTCGATCCGATAAAAAGGCTGAACCACCTCCCCCGCGGCCCCATTGAACTGCGCGTTCCAGTCGCGCTGCTGCTTGACCGGCGGAAAGACCTTGGAAAAATTTCCGCCGAAGCTGTCCCGGTTTTGCATCAAATTTGCGCCGGAAAATACCCCGCCCTGGCTCAGGAAGCCGAGAAAGCCCTGCTCACCCTCACCCAGCCTGAGGCCAGAGATGCCTTATGCAAAATCTTTATTGATACCGCCGATCCGCTGGCCTGCCGCCTGTCGCTTCAGGCTGGCTATTTGCCCTCCGACACCTCCCAGCGGGTGCTGTTCCTCTTCCTTGCCGAACAATGGGATGCCTATTCAGATCTCGATTTTGATCATTCCATCCTGGGCGTTTTCTTCAACACCGCCGATACTCCTCTGCGCCTGCGCCTGATCCGCACCCTGCAGAAAATTGGCCACATGGATTGGCTCCCTCAATCCATGCACGGCGAAGATAACAACCAGTTGAATGATACCGAAGCCGATGCCATGATTCGCATGCTGGTGGAGCACAAATCATGGGAACGCCTCTGGAATCTGGTGTTTGAGCTTTCTCCCTATTGGGGCGCAGTGATCCTGGAGCATCTGCGCCGTCACCTGTGGCAGCCCACCGCACCTGATGAAATCGCTCTTTTTCAGGAATTCGCCCATCTGAACCTCACCCCCGGCGAAATGAAAAATATCTTTGCCCGGATATATGCCAACCCGGCCATTAAACAGGCTCAACTGCGTTTTTCAGGCCGTATGAACGATCTCGCTTTTGCCCCCCATCAGCCCTGGCTGGCCCTCGGTTCAGGCAACGGCCGGGTCACCCTCTGGAATTATCAGAAAGGGGAAACCCATGCGGTTTTGAATTCTTTTGACCATGCCATTGGCCAGGTCGCCTTCTCCAGCAGCGGTGCCCTGCTCTGCGCGGAACGCACCAATAAAACCGAGGCAGCCTGCTCCCTCTATTCCTGGAAAGATGGCCAGCTGGACCGCATCGCCAAATGCAAAGGCTCCTTCACCAGCCTGAACAGTGTGGATGATCATGTGCTTACTTCAAGCCGTGATGGACGGGTTGCGCTTTGGAATGTGCAGACCCATGCCAAACGCGCCGAAACCTTCTTTTCTGATTGGATGCGCGCAGCCCATGTCTCACCCGATCAACAGGTGGCGGTGTTTTTGGATGATAATCAGGTGACCCTCCTGAGTCTGCCAACCCTCCAGATCATTCCGGCGCAGTTCTCTTTTGCCGATGGCCATTATCACGGCATTCAAACCCGCGGCGTGCCGCGCAGCGCCTCCTTTGTTCCGCCCGGCAGCAGCCTGCTGATTGGCAAAGCCAATGGCAATGTGATCTATTCTGAATTCCAGCCTGCCGCAGATCAGAACCTCTTCTCCATCAAAAACACATTTATTGAACCCTTCGATGCCGGCGTGGTGAGCATGGAATATCTCCCTGAAATGGATGTGTTGATTGCCGCATCCGCTGACGGCTTTATCCGTTTTTATCAATATTCCTCCAAGGTGCTGGCTGCCCGCCTTCAGGTTGAAGATGAAACCATCACTTCCCTGAAAATCTCCCCGGATGCCCAATTTATGGCAGTTGGCACCCGCGAAGCCTCCATGACGCTCTGGGATCTCCGCCTGCTGCGCGTTTCAGGCCTTCTGAATTACCCGGTGGCTTCCACCTCCAGCGCCGATTATGCCCTGGTCAAAAGCCTGCTGCAATGCAAAGGCATCCCTGAAGATATCATGAAAATGCTCCATCATCTTGAAGGGCTTTATCATCACCGTTTCCGCTATGATATCCTGGTGGATGAAGCCCCTGCCATTTCCTATGGCGATTTTGATATTTTATTGTGAAGGTGTGACCATGCTGGACAACCTGCGCCATCTATTTGATAAACAACCCTCTGACCCGCCAGAAATTCTCGAGCTCAAAAACAAAATTCGCAGTCTGCAAATCGAACTCGATGAACAAAAACTGGCCAATGACCGCTTAAAACAGGATTTGCAAACTCTCGCGGATCAGGCTGCACATCTCACCCGCCAAAGCGAAGAAACCTGGCGTGAAAATCTCATTCAATCCGCGGCAACCCCCGCGGCCCATCTGATCACCCAGGCCCGCCTGATGCAAAGCAAACCCGTCGCAGCGCAAGATATTCTGGCCACATCCCGCCGCCTTTTACGGATTTTCGAGGACCTGGGCATGAGTGCAGAGGGTGAACCCGGCCAGGAGACCGCTTTTGACCCCCAATTGCATGTTCCTCTGCAAGCTGGAGAACAAATTGCGCCCGGAGAACCGGTGCGAATTCGCTTCGTTTTAATCCGTTATCAGGGTAAAATACTTCGCAAAGCCCAGGTAGATAGGAGCGCGTAAGTTTTTATGACCGGACGCATGGCTGTCGATTTCGGCACTTCAAAAACCGTGGTGGCCCTGTGGGATGATATCCGCAAAGAGGCTGCCCCTCAGGCGATTCCCGATTACAGTCTGCTCATCCAGCAGGGTGCTGAGCAGGTTTCTCTCATTCCCTCGCTCATCCACTACACAGATGATCACCGGCGCTGGATCGGCGCTCAGGTGGTCAATCAGAACCTGACGCAATCCCCCCACACCTTCCGTTGGATGAAGCGCTATATCAGCCACCGCAGCCCCATTCGCCTGCGCATCTCCGGCAAAGAGATCACCCCTTTTGACGCCGGCCGTGACTTTCTGAGCAGCATTCTCATCCTGGCCGCCCAAACTTTCCAGATTGGCGACGAAGAGATTGCCCTCACCGTGCCGGTCGAAGCCTATGAACACTATGAAGACTGGCTGGCAAACACCGCCAGCACTGCCGGATTGGGCCGTTACCGCATCATTGATGAGCCCTCGGCTGCCGCTCTGGGCTACGGCACCCATATTCAACCCGGTCATATTTACCTGATCTTCGATTTCGGCGGGGGCACCCTTCACGCCACCGTCGTTTTGATGGAAGAGTCTGATTCCTCTGCCACCGGCCGCCGCTGCCGCGTGCTGGGAAAAGCTGGCCGCGAAATTGGCGGCAGTTCTATTGATCAATGGCTCTTTCAAGATGCCCTGCGCCAGAATCAGCGCAGTGATATGGATGAAGAAATCCGCCGCCTCAGCAACAGTTTGCTGATGGAGTGTGAGGAAGCGAAAAAACGTCTCTCCTATGGGGATCGCGCCGAGCTTTCAATCATGAATCCCGATACTGGCGCCATCCTTGCGGCTGAATGGACCCGCACCAGCTTTGAAGATTTACTTGACCGCAATGATCTCTTCGCCGGTGTCAACCAGGTGGTCCGCTCGGCCCTTAATGCGGCTCGCGAGCGCGGTTATAAGGAAGATGACATCAAAGCCGCCCTGATGGTTGGCGGCAGCAGCCTCATCCCCTCTGTCCAGCGCACCCTGCGCCAGTTTTTCGGCAAAGAGCGCCTTTTTGCTGACCATCCCTTCGATGCCATTGCCCGCGGCGGCGCCGCCTTTATTGCCGGCGTGGATTTTTATGACCATATTCAACACGATTATGCCATTCGCTATACCAATCCACAAAAAGGAGGGTATGATTATCATACCCTGGTTGAACGCGGCACAGCCTACCCCACTACTGAACCCATTGAGGTTTTGAACATCAAGGCCTCCTACCCCAACCAGACCCAGCTTGGATTGGCCATTTTTGAAATGGGTGAACAGCGTTCTGCGTCTGAAAATTCAAGACCGGTCGAGCTGGTTTTTGACCCCAGCGGCGCTGCCCGCATCATGCCCATTTCACCCGCTGAACAGGAACGCCGCTCGCTATTCTGGATGAACGAAAAAAGCCCAACCTTTCTGACGGCGGATCCCCCTGGCGTCCAGGGAGAAGATCGCTTCCGGGTCGAATTCAACATCGATGCCAACAAACGGCTCCTGATCACCGTTCGCGACCTGAAAACCGGCCAGTTGACCCATAAAGATTATCCTGTTGTAAAATTGACCTGATCATAAAAGGAGGTCTGCATGTCCCATATCACCAGCATCCGCACCAGCATGGTGGAGAAAGAGGCCCTGCTCCAGGCACTTAAAGACCTGGGATACAAACCTCAGGAATCCGAGCAAATTGAGGGCTACGGCGGCCGCAAGGTGAAAGTTGAAATCAAGGTTCCCATTGTGCTCAGCGCCGACATTGGCTTTTACCGCCTCGGAGAAAGCTATGCGGCAGTGGCCGATTGGGCCATGGTCCGCCTGAACCGCGATGAATTTCTGAGCAAACTCAACCAGCGCTACGCCTACCACGCCGCCAAAAACCGCCTTGAATCTCAGGGCTTCACCCTTGTTGAAGAAGAAGATATTAAAAACAAGGGCCAGATTCGCCTTGTTCTACGCCGGACCGTCTGACAGGAGGACGAAATGGAAATTCAGGAAGTTGAAATCATCATTGGCAAAAACGGCGAAGTTCAGGTCCATGTCACCGGAGTCAAAGGCCAGGCCTGCCTTGAAATCACCCGCGGCCTCGAAGAAGCCCTCGGCGGCCAGGTGCTCAATCGCGAAATGACCGCTGAAGCCCTCGAACAGCCCGAAGAAGTGCAGAACCAGCTCTACAACCGCACATCAAAGAAGTGAACCCAACCCTGCGCGTTCATCATCTATGCGAAAGCAGCCGCTCAAACGGCCCGGGGGACCGGGCCGTTTTATGGCTCCAGGGATGCACCTTCGCCTGTCCGGGTTGTTATAATCCCCAGACTCATTCATTGCAGGGCGGCCGGCCTGTTGAAATCGTCTCCCTCCTGGATTGGTTTTTGGGTCTCACAAAGACCGGCCTGACCATCAGCGGCGGTGAACCTATGCTTCAGGCAGAACCGCTGAACATGTTTCTATCGCTTATCCGCGTCAACTTGCCCGATGCATCCATCCTTCTCTTTTCTGGTTTCACTCGCGCAGAAATCTGCGCTGATCCGCAAAAAGAATCCGTTGCCCGCTGCTGTGATGTGCTCATCACCGGCCGCTATCAGGCAGAACAACGCCTGGCCCACAGTTTGCTTGGCTCCGCCAATAAAGAAATTCATTGTCTCACTTCCCGGCATACCCCGGAAGAAATTGCGCAAACCCCGGTTTCAGAAATTTTGATTGACTCGGAAGGAAATATCACTCTGACGGGCATTGATCCGCTTAAATGGTAACCGCATGGCTTTTAAAATTCACCTTCCATCTGACCTGATTGAAAACCTCCCCGCCTGCCCATCTGCCCTGCGCGAATGGGTTTATTTGGGTTTTATCCTGGTTTCCACGCAGCAGCCCTCACCCGAAGCCATCGAATCCCTGGCTTTCCTGGCCCTCTCTGGTGAAACACCCGCCATCCAATCTGCAGCGCTGGATGCACTTAAACAGCTCTCAGGCCAATCGGCAGACGCCCGCGAAACCCTCTGCTTACTGGTCATGGATCAGGCGCATCCCGGCGCGCGTGAGCTCACCCGCCAGCAAGGCATCCTCCCGGCTGATCCAGACACCCGTGCCGCCTTCTTTTTGTTGATCCATGATTATGAAAACCTCAAATCGCTGGATCCGCATTTTTCTCTGCTGACCCGGTCTTTTGAGGCTTCATCTCCATCGAGACAAACTGCCCTGCTCAAGGCTGCCACCACCATTGACCTGACCGAATGGGCCGCCGTCGCAGAAATCATCGCCAATCCCCAGGTTGAAGCCTTTTCTTCTTTTGCAGAAAAAGTCATTGCATTTAAGTATCAATTCACCCGCAGCCTGGCTGTAGAGACTCTGAAAAAAATGGCTCTTTCGGGTTTGCCGCAGGCGGGTTATGCTCTCTGCCGCATTTTCATGATCACGGGCCTCGAAGAAGCCCGCTCTGCCGCTCTTGAAACCCATTCCCTGCCTGCGGATCTGACTGAAAAAGCGCTTTTCTTTCTGCTCACCGGGCAGTGGGAACAATATGAAACCCTCGATTTCGACCACCGCCTGCTTGCCATTGCCTATGAAACCGCCGGAAAACCCCTGCGTCTGCGCATCATGGCTCAGGTGCGCCAGAGCGGCCACATGGAATGGGCGCAAACCCTGGCCGGCAGCCGCCAGATTCGTTGGGCACGCGATCTCACAGACACGGAATGGGAATCCATCCTGCGCCTGCTGGTCGAACATCAGGACTGGCCTCGTTTGTGGGATCTGGCTCAAAGCGCTCCCCCGCTGTGGAGCGCAGCCCTCCTCCAAAAAATGATTCAGGCGGGCTGGTTTCCAGAAGCTGACCGCCGCGAAGAAGGTTTCGATGCCCTTCTCGAAAAAGCTGCCGCCTGCCCCATTGAAACGCCATCTCTGCTGCCGCTATCCACCTTATCCGGTCACCTGGCCGAAATCATATCTCTGCTGCCGTCTCCCGATGGCGAGTCCCTGTACAGCCTCAGTTCAGATCAAACGGCGCGTCTATGGAATCTGAAAAGCCACCAGCAGGATGATTTTATCCATCTCACCTCAAACCAGGTCCGCTCAGCCGCCATCAGCCCGGATGGCTCATCACTGGTTGCCGGGTTGGGCAATAACCAGATTGAAATTTACCACCTGCAAAACCATTCCAGAATCAAAGTTCTTGATGGGCATCAGGGTCTGGTCAAAGGTCTGGCAATCACCCCTGATTCTCGCCTCCTGGCTTCCGGCAGTTTCGATAAAACCCTCCGCCTCTGGAATTTTCCCTCAGGCCCCTGTTCCGCCGTTCTCACCGGACATACAGCAGAGATCTTCTGCCTCGCCATTGCGCCGGATGGCCAGACCCTGATTTCTGGCTGCGCCGATCACACCCTTCGCCTCTGGTCTCTCCCCGAAGGGCAGCTCATCACCCGCCTCCTCGATCACCATAATTCAATCACCGCCCTGGCCATCAGCCCCGATGGGCACACCTTCCTCTCTGCTGATCGCGACCGCATACTGCATTCATGGACTCTGCCCGATGGATTCCACCGCCATGCCAGCGCCCCCCTCGCCGCGCAAATGACCTCACTCGCCATCCACCCTGAACTGCACCTTGCTTTTGGCGCCGGTCTCGATGGGAACATTCATATCTGCAGCACATCCCCACTCAAGTCCATTCATGTCTGTCCTGCTCACACCAAACCTATCACATCCATTCTCTTTTTCCCCAATCAGCATATCCTTGCCACTGGCAGCCTGGACCGCACGATTGGTCTCTGGGACATTCGTCCGCTGATCTTCACCCGTACACCGGCCGAACAACTGACCCAGGCTGGCGACGCTCTCGTCTCGATTTTAAAGAACCCCAGCCTCAACAGTGCCGGCCGCCGCTGGATGGCGTTTACTGCCAGCCTGGCTCTTTGGCGTAAACGCTATGATATCCAGATTGGTTTGCCTCAACATATCCAGATTGGCGAATTCGATATTGAACTTTAGTAAACCTCCTGTAGAATAGAATACATACGAAAGGAGTGCAAATATGAAATCATTACCCTTGATGAGTATTCTGCTGGTTGTTTTATGCCTTGCATTATCATCCTGCTCTTTGCCCTCCCAAGCCGCTCCCTCCCCGACCCTGCCCCCGCCGACACCGGTTCCGGCCACGCCGCTTCCAACGGCCACCGCCGAGCCCTCTGCCACCCCTCAACCATCTGCCACACCGGAACCCGTTGCAACGGTTGAGCCTGCAGCCCTGCCAACGCCGCCCGTCCTTCCAAGCCCAACCCCCGTGAACATTGAAGAGGCCACCGAATCCGAGCTGGCCAAAGCTGTTGAATCATCCTCAACATCAGCCAGCGAAGCCTGTGAATTAACCTATTCTGCCCTGGAAGCCGCATTAACCGATGGCATTCTGACCCCGGCTGAAATCGCCATGCTGTACAGCTATATTGAGTATGCTGAACCTTATATCGAGGAAGCATTGCTGCTCACAGAGGCGTATCTGGAGCTTTATGGCGAACTGGCCGAAGAAAGCCTGGCTGCACTGCAAGAAATGGAAAGCGAGTTGGAGGCCATGAATACCAGCATGGAAGAGCTCTCCGCCGTGCTCGATCAGGTCAATCAGGCCGTGCAACAGGGTGCTGCCATAGCTCAGGAATCCCTCACCAGGCTGCAAACCCAGGCTCAATCCATTGAAGAGCAGGTTCTTGCCTTGCAAGGAAAATCGGATGGGATATCCGCTCTGATTCAGGCTGAAATTACCTTGCGCATTGATGAGTTAATGAATATGGCTCCCAATGTATCTCCCAAAAATCGTCTCGAAGCCCTTTCATTGGCCCACACCTACCTATCCATGGTCAGCGGCGCCGTGAGCGATAAAAAGGTCACCCTGGATGAATTGAAAGCGATTGCCCAGGCCAGCGCAAACGCAGCCAACGCGCTGACAAAAATGGGTGGGGCTGATTTGAGCCAATATGCCTCGCTCATTAATAACCTGACCCAAAACCTGGCCAGCGGCGAACTCAACAAGGCGTTTTCAGCCCTATCCTCGCTTCAGAGCAGTCTTCCTGCGCTTCCACAGCATTAACCTCCACCCTGCCAGGATTTCTCTTCCCTGGCAGGGTAAAATGTAGGAAATGCTTGATGATCCAAAACACCAGCATGAAAGGAGCAGGTGAAATATGAAAACTTCCCAAATTCTGACCATCTCCCTGCTCCTTTTCTTATTGTTACTGACACCGCCATCAGTCCGGGCTGCGCCTCATCAGTCTGAAGTGCTGCTGCCTTATGTGGCCAAAGCCAAACCTGGCCCGCAGTTGGAAGGATGCCCCCTTCTTCCCGCCAACAATATCTGGAACACACCCATTGACAGTCTGCCTGTGGACAGCCAATCAGATTCATACATCAACACCATCGGCCGGAACGATCATATTCATGCTGATTTCGGTTCCGGACTGTGGGAAGGCGCGCCCATCGGCATCCCTTATATGGTTGTCAATTCGCTCCAGGCCGGTGTACCGGTTGCTTTTGATTACGCTCTAGAAAGCGACCCCGGCCCTTATCCCATTCCGCCCAATCCGTTAATTGAAGGCGGCCCTGATTCCAGCGGCGACCGGCACATCCTGCTGCTGGATAAAGACGCCTGCAAACTTTATGAGCTTTATGCTGCATATCCACAAAACGACGGGACATGGTTTGCTGGCTCTGGGGCAATCTATAATTTACACATCAATGATTTGCGCCCTGACGGTTGGACCTCAGCAGACGCTGCCGGCCTGCCCATTCTCCCTGGGCTGGTTCGCTATGATGAAGTTGCTTCCGGAGCCATCCGCCATGCCATCCGCTTCACTGTTCCTCAAACCCGCAGAGCTTATGTCTGGCCGGCACGCCATTTTGCCTCAGACCTGACTGGTTCAGAATACCCTCCTATGGGTCAGCGTTTCCGTTTGAAAGCTTCTTTTGATATTTCCGGCTACGCCCCGCAAATCCAGGTTATCTTGCAGGCCATGAAAACCTATGGCATCATCCTCGCCGATAATGGCTCAAGCTGGTATATCAGCGGCGTCCCGGATGAGCGCTGGGATAATGATCTGCTGCATACCATGGATGATATTACCGGCGATGATTTTGAAGCAGTGGATGTATCAAGCCTGATGATCTCGCCTGATTCGGGTGAGGCCAGGCAACCTTGACCTGTTAAAAGGGATCCCCATGTCAAACCTGACCACTGAATTTCTTTCTCCTGAACGTGCCCCTGCTGAAGACCTGCAGCGCCAGGTTGAGACCTTTCGCGGCCATCATATGGTCATTGAGTTTACCAACGCCATCCCGGATATTCTTGTGGTTCTGAATTCCGAAAGACAGATCGTTTTTGCAAACAAAGCTCTGCTGGCTGCCCTTGGTGTGGATGAAGCCCTCTTTCAATATGGATTGCGGCCTGGCGAACAGCTCGATTGTGTGCATGCATTTGAAAGATTCGAAGGGTGCGGAACCACGGAATTTTGCCGCACTTGCGGCGCAGCCAGGGCAATTCAGAGCAGCATCAACGGGACACCCAATTCACAGGAATGCCGGATCATTCAACGCTCTGGCAATGCCCTTGATGTCCGTGTTTGGGCTTCACCTCTGGAATTGGCGGGAGAAAGATTTACCATTTTTTCAATCAAAGATATCAGCCACGAGAAACGCCGCCGTGCCCTGGAAAAAATATTTTTCCATGATGTGCTGAACACAGCCGGATCCATTCGCGGCATTACGGAATTGATGCTCAATGCCAGCGACAGTGAAATGGCCGAGTGGAAGGAAGTGCTGCATGAAACTGCCGATTCACTGATTGATGAAATTCAGGCCCAACGGCAATTGACCGCGGCTGAAAACAATGAACTGGCAGTAAGCCCAAGCGCCATTCAATCGGTAAACTTCTTAACGGAATTAATCGATCAGATGCGAAACCACGAGGCGGCAGCCGGCAAAAAGATCAAGCTCTCACCTGAAGCACAGTCTGTCTCATTCATCAGCGACCGCACCATTCTCAAGCGGGTGCTTACCAATATGTTAAAAAATGCGCTCGAGGCATCTTCTGAAAATGACACAGTGACGTTGGGCGTACAGGATTGTGGACAGGAAGGTCTCAAATTTTGGGTTAACAATCCCCGTGTCATGCCGCGTGAAATTCAATTGCAAATATTTCAACGTTCCTTCTCCACCAAAGGAAATGGCCGCGGCCTCGGCACTTACAGCATGAAATTCCTCAGCGAGCGTTACTTGCAGGGAAAAGTGACCTTCACCAGTTCAGAAGGAGAAGGTACAACCTTTTTTGCCTGTTATCCGCTTGATATTTCAACCCAAAGCGCTTCTGGATGAGCTGATAGTCTTGGACTTCAGCGACCTGTATTCACATTCCTATCATTTCATCGGAAGGGATCTGTTGTAAACGCGAATCGCGGCCGTGCTCTCAAGAGGACAATGGTGCTCACATATGCCGCAGCCGATGCATAAATCACGGTTCACATAGGGACGCTGCAGCACCAAATCCTCGCCCTCTGCACCTTTGATGCTGATTTCATCCAGATAAATGGCCTTTTCTGGCAGCGGACACATTTCTTCGCAAACAATGCAGGGTGTGTTGCTGGCCCAGGGCAGGCAGCGGTTTCGATCCACACTGGCCTTGCCAATCACTTGCGTCCTTTTTTCCTCCAGGCTTAACAGGGGAATCGCCTGTGAAGGGCAGATCTGGCCGCAGGCATGGCAGCCGAAATCACAATATCCAACCCGCGGTTTCATCACTGGTGTCCACAATCCTTCCAGGCCGGCCTGCGTCAGGGAAGGTTGCAAAGCTGATGTCGGGCAAATCTTCATGCATTCCGAACAGCGCAGGCATTTTGAAAGAAACACATTTTCGTCTTGCGCTCCTGGCGGCCTCAGCAGCCAGGCATGCGTTTCCCTGTTCCGCGTGTCAGTCCGCAGCATCAAGGCTCCAACGGCGCCAATGGCCGCGCTTTGCAGCACCTTCCGCCGCCCTGGGTCGAAAGGCTGTGGACGCGCAGGCTGCAGCGCAAAGCGCAATCCGATCAGGTCATGAGGGCAGCGGTTGATGCAGTCCAGGCACATGGTGCATTCTGAAGACATGATTTTGAAACCATCTTCTGCCTGCTCAATCGCATCCAGTTTGCATGCAGAAGAACACATCCGGCAGCGCGTGCAGCCTTTTGTTATGATCAATCTGAAAATGGAAAACCGGGAGAGAAGGCCCAACAGGCCGCCCAGAGGACACAGGTACCGGCACCAAAACCGGTCTGCCAGGGCATTCAAACCAATGATACCCATGAAAATCAGGGCTATCCAGAAACCCTGGTCAAATGACGGCTGTAATGTCGGTAAAAGGGTGCCGCGCCAGAATTTTTCCAATGCCTCTATGGCTGGCCGGAAAACCTCAACCCGAACGATGAGCCTTTCAATTGAGGTAATGGCCAGGTTAAGGCCAGGAATGAAAGCCGTGGTGCTGAAACGGGTCAATAAAGCCAGTGGATCCAGAACCAGCAGGCTGAGATTTTCCAATAAAGCCGCTCCCAAAATGATAAAAAGCAGGCCGTACTTCACACCGCGCCAGCCAGGGTGAATCCGCTTGCTCCACTCCCGCGCTGACCGTAGAGGAGTCCATTCCAGCAGGGTACCCATCGGACATATCCACCCACACCAGATGCGCCCAAAAAACACCGTCAGAAGTATGGTGAGAATGGCCAATCCAGCCCTGGGTTCCCATGCTTTTGCGGAAAGCCATTCACTGATGGCCGTGAGCGGGTCAAGCCGGAAAAAGATGTCTGCCAGAGCCGGAGCCTCGCGCTGCTCAACTGAGGCAAAGAGCAGATAAACAAATAACCCTGCAAAAAACAGCTGGCTGATTCGCCGTGCCTTTTGCCAGACGATCTTTTTCATCAAATGGAAACCTCTTCAATTTTTAACGAGCTCAGATCAAGGGTTCCCAATCCCATTGCCGCCGCAGCCTTGATATAACTGATCTGATCACCGCTCATGCCGAATAAGGTGGTAGCGTATGAATCTGCGGCAACAATATCTCCGCTGGCAATCACGGTGTCCATCTTCTTCACATCATTCAAATTTCCTCCTGTGGGGCCATTATCCAGCAGAATCCGCACGGCATCAATGACCGTCAAATCAGGCCTGAAAAGACTGACCAGATCTGCCACGCGCTGACCCATGTTTCTGTGAATCTGGTTGGGGTTGCGGATGAGACCCAGCAGGTTCTTTCCTCCGAGGGTTAATTTAGCCATGGAGTGATTTTTGGCAATGGGAACATCAATCAAAACATCTGCATCCAATGCGCCCCGGTAAACAGCCCATCTTTTGATATCTTTTCCTTCAGGAAAATCCATCTCCTCAAAGAAAAGAGCACTCATCACTTCCATTTCACCACCAGCCGCCCTGACCGCATCAGAAATCCCCGATATGGCGTAAGCCGATTCTGGGGTTCCGCCGAAAGGCATATCCATCACCTTCACCTTTTTAGCCCCCGCCTGGAGGCACAATGTCACCAGAGCACCGACCACGTCAGGATTGGTGGTTGCAGCATATTCATAAGTGTGATAATCAACACAGATATTGGGTTTGATCACCACTGTTTGCCCTGGTTTGACAAACCGCTCCATTCCGCCCAGGGCAGCAATGGCTGTTTTGGTGATGGCAGCGGGGTCAGGGCCGTGAACCACCGACAAATCAGCGGCGGATGCCGGGGTCGAAGTTTCGGCCAGTTTTTCCTGAGGCGCACTGGTTGCCACTGCTGCTGCGGTCGCTGCCGGGGTGGGCGTGTTTTGCACAGGCAGCGCGGTTCTCTCAGCACATCCACTGCTCCATAACAGCGCGCCCCCGGCGGCAGCGCTCATCCATTTGAGAAATTGTCGGCGGGTGATTGGCTTCATGTCTCTCCTTAAATTTGTCCCATAATTATGGGACTATTGATACCATATTTATTGTACACAATTTCTCCAGTCCAGTGCCTGTTTTTCTGGCAGAACTGGCAATCATCTCCAAAATGCACTTCGTCGGCTGACAAAAAAAATCCCCCCGACAAGGGGGAATAATGAAGCGAATGGCTCTCACATCTTCGGCGGAATGCCTTCATCCGCATCCTTCTGCACCTTGACCGGATGAGTCACCGCAATGCCGCGGACAAGCTCTGTCAGCTGATGTTCGGCCTTCCGGCTGTGCGCTGATGAAGATATCACAAAAAACATCCCATACATGACGAAAAAATACAGCAGCAGATCAGCGCCGCGGCCAATCCCTATCATATTTGCAATCTTCGTGGTCAAGTCGGGGTAGATCACAAAAATAATCCCTGCCGCCGTCCCAAGCAGATAGACCATACGGTCAAAAAGGATGGAGCGCCAGAGAAAAAAATAGAAAACAAAAAGCAATAAACCGATAAGTAAAACAATTTGACCAATTGTGATGTTCATCTTAACTTCTCACTAATGATTTCCCAGAAAATATTCAGGCTGTTGAAAAGCGACTGGCCCTTCTTCAAGGAATAGCTGGTGTAATTGATGGTCACTGGCACTTCCCTGTACTTGAGCTTGCTCTTTCCGATATATGACAGGATCTCAGATGCATGAGCCATCTTGTTTTGCCGGATTTTCAAGCCCTTGGCTCCTTCGACACTGAAAGCCCGAAAACCATTGTGTGTATCGGTGATCTTCAAGCCCGTGGTGAAGCGAGTGAAAATAACAGCTAATTTTAAGATGATCCGTCTCGTGAAGGGCATCTTGATGGTTTTGGCCCCGGCAGCAAAGCGTGTACCCAGAACCACCTGCACCCCTTCATCAAGCGGTTTTAACATAGAAGCAATCTCTTCCACACAATGCTGCCCATCCGCGTCAAATGTGACAATGGCCTTGGTTTGCGGGAAACTCAAAGCATATGTGATGCCGGTTTGCAAGGCGGCTCCCTGTCCCAGGTTGACCATGTGCCGTAACACAGTGATATTAAACTGGCTTGCCTCTGCAGCGGTTTGATCGGTGGACCCATCATCTACCACCACAATCCGGTAAGGGGTTCCCGCAAACTTTTCCAATGTTTGGGCAATAACCCTCTCCTCGTTATACGCCGGAATGACTACCCATACCCATTTTTCCATGGTCGAACACCTTGATAAAGATTTAGTTTAATTATAAACATAAGAGCCAGATGTGCAAACTATTTGAGAACAAAAAAGCCCATGGGTTTCAAGATATTTCTGCTGCCGGGGAAAATCTTTTTCCAAATGGCTAGGGTTTTCATAATTGTCTCAGCCACTACGGACCAGGTGATATACCCAGGCTTCGGTTCAGGTTTGCGTTGTGAGAGTCACCCCCCGTTGAAGTGGGTAGTCTCTGCCGCAAAGAATGATCTATGAATTTTGATATTTCAGCATTTTGCAGTAAAATGATACTAGAAATCCTTCGCAAGTTTAAATTTTTTTCCACTCAAACTGGAAGCATTTCAGTCACATCTATCGTAAACCTCTGCCCTTTTTTTGCCTTTATTGATGGGAGATCGTTAACATGCGGCTGCAACAATTGTGGAAATGGAAGAATAATCTTCTCCTGTTTATCCTCTTCTTGATCCTGTACATCGCCCTGGGCGCTTATGTCAGTATGGCTCGCCAATATTTGCCCTACGATGCCCTCTCCCGGCTGGTCAGTGCCTGGCTGGTCTGGTCTGGCACCGAAATGAAACTGGCAACCATCGGTTTTGTCTGGCCCCCCATACCCACTCTGGCCATCCTCCCCTTTTCCTGGATACCCGCTCTTGTCCAGACCTGGATGGCTTTGGTCATTGTTTCGGCTTTCTTCTCCGCCTTATCTGTGGTTCTGGTGAGCCGGATTCTGACTGCCTGCGGCATTAAAGGAATTTGGCAGATAATCTTGAGCATCCTATTCGGGTTGAATCCCTTAAGCGTGGTTTTTGCCGTCAACGGCATGAGCGAAGCCATTCTGATCACCTTCTGTCTTGCGGCGTTCTATTTCATCCTCCTTTTCTGGGAAACAAACCGCAATATGCACCTTATTCTATCGGCGTTTCTCTTCGGCTTGCTGCCCTTAATTCGGTACGAATTCGCTCTTATCACCGCTGTATCTGCCATCCTTGTGATCAGCCACACCTGGATTCAGCGCAGAGAAATGACCCCGCAAAATTTCAGGGATTTTCTTGAAGGCCGCCTGCTCGCTTTCAGCTCAATGGCCATATACCCCACTTTTCTCTGGTGCATCGCCAACTGGATGATCATGCATAACCCCATCTACTTTCTGGTCAACGACCGCAGCGCCACCAGTCTGGCTGGCCTTGAACTGGCCGTTTTTGGGGTCAATAATACCGCCTTGGGCTCATTAAAAATTGTCTTTGATGCCTGGTTTGCCTCCTTCCCCGTCGGATTGGTGGCTTTTCTGGTACTCATCTTTTTAAGCTGGCAAAAGCTGTCCCCAAAATATTTCTGGTTTGCCATCATAGCCCTGACCGTACCGGCACTGCAATATCTGATGCTCCTGCGCGGAACTACCATCCCCCTCCTGCGCTATTTCATGACCAATATCCTTTTTGCGTTTCTCCTGATTGCCATAGCCCTCGGAGCCATCATCAAAGAGTATAAACTTGGAAAACTTCAAACCGCCCTTGCCTCCGTGGTGACCATCCTGCTGGTGATAGGATCGAATTTTGCGACTGCCCATACCCTCGACACTTATCCCTACCAGAACATGGAACAGCAAACCTGGAAAGCTCTGATCACCAAAGAGAATGTCTCTGATATTGATTTCATCGAATCATACAACCTTGGCAAACGCTTGAAAGAAATTATCCCCGAAGGATCCCGTGTTTTGATTGATACTTACCAGTTTGGTTTTGGCATCATGCTTGGCGCAGGTGACCATAGTATGTTTATGGATTTCACCGATCCCAACTATGACGCCGCCGTTCTGGACCCTCTCGCTTATGTGGATTATGTGATTGTTCCCAACACCAATGGGCGCGGCGCCCTCTATTCCATTAATCGCTTCCACCCCTATCTGCACGATGAAGGTGAAGACTGGGCAACCCTGGTTGAAGGATTGCCCGAAACAAATGGTCAATGGCGTTTGTTTAAAGTGAACCGTTAATCTGCCGTTATAATCTGATGATCAGCGGCAGGTATATTTCAATCGGTATAAAGGGTACCGTGATATAGACTGTGGTCGATTCACTATATGCCTGACCATCCCATACCCGGTAAGTGAACTGATCAACCCCAACAAAACCTGGTTGGCTGGTATATTTAAACGATCCGTCTGCATGAAAATCCAAGGTTCCATGTACAGCCTGGCTCACCAGCACTGCGGATAATGAGTCGCCATCCGCGTCCGCATCATTTCCAAGCACACCCGGAGCCGTTGCCACCACCAAACGGTCCTGGCTGGCAGTCATCGTATATGCATCATGGTTGGTAATGGGTACGTCGTTCACCGCTGTGATGGTGATGGTTGATATTTGAGGGTTACTGTATAAATCACCGTCAAACAATTTGATGACGAAGGTTGCCGTTCCATTGGCATTCTCTGCAGGTGTGAAGGATAGATCGCCTGTGAAAGTGCTGACCTTTGGCAGCATGCTGAAAAGACCTGGCTGGCTAACCCAAATATCGAATGATAGGGGTTGTGTACTTTCATCTGGAGGTCCGGCCTTGATTGCGGATGCCCACCCTGCAAAGACCTGAGACCCGCTATCTTCGCTTACAATGACATTGGCTTCAGAGCTGAATGATGGCGCATCATTGACCGGCAGGATTTGGATATCCAAGGTTTGCGTTGCACTGGTATCCGTTCCGCCATGATCCATCCCGCCATCGTCTTTCAAAGCAACAATAAGGGTGGTGCTGCCATTCGCATCCGCTGCGGGGGTGAAAGTCAGGTCTCCACTTGCGCTGATGGCTGGCTGTCCGCTGAACAGTCCGGCGTCATATCCACTCAATTGGAAGCTGACTGTTTGGCTGCTCTCATTTGCCGGTCCGGCGCTGATGTTTGACGCCCATCCCGCAAGGGTTTGCGTTCCACTGTCTTCGCTTACCTCTACAATACTTCCCCCAATAGCAAATGAAGGCGCATCATTCACCGGCTGGATGAGGATCGTCCAAATTTGCTCGCCGCTGATGTCCTTGCCTCCGTTGACCGTTCCGCCGTCATCCTGCAGCACCACACTGACGGTGGTGGATCCATAGGCATTGTCCATCGCCGTGAATGATAACGTGCCGCTTGGGCTGAGTGCAGGCAGTTCGCTGAACAGCCCGGCATCATAGCCGCTCAACGTAAATGAAACTGTCTGGGTGCTCTCGTTGGCTGGCCCTGAGTTAATATCCTTTGCCCATCCAGAAAGGATTTGTGCCCCACTATCTTCATTCACTTCAACATTTCCATCCACAGTGAACGATGGCACATCATTGACCGGATCAATATGGATTTCCAGGGTCTGAGTGGCTGTACTGCGAACCACAGCATTGGCAGAATCCCTAACCTGGAGAGTCACCGCGACCTGTGTGGTTCCATTCGCATTTGCCTGAGTAATAAAACTGAGATCTCCATTGGCATTAATCTGGGGTGCCTGGCTGAACAAACCGGGGTCAAAGCCGCTTAGATCAAACGTTACCGTTTGACTGGGATAGGTCGGCAGCCCAGGATCAATATTTTGAGCCCATCCCACTGCTGTAAATAATCCGCTATCCTCAATCACAGTGATTGAGCTTGTTCCTGCATTGAATGCAGCGGTTTTACTGGCCACCTGGAACAGCGTGGTTGTGGAGATGGTTTCATGATATTGCATCACAAAAGGAACATCCATCACCCGGACGGTATAGGTATAATTTCCGATAACAGAGGGGTCATCCGGAATCGTCCAATGGTAATCCGGAAATTCATTGGTTATGTCAATCCGTAAAGGCGAAGCGGTCTGGTCAGCTGCAGGGTGGCTGTCATATATGGACCCGTTACCGTTATCTAATTTTAATTGCGTCTTTACATTAACAGGCTTATCCCAATTATCAATTTGCACAGTAACATAAACATCCTCGCCAGGAAGAAAAGTGGTCTTGGGATCGCCGTTCAAATCCGTAACAACAACATCGGAAATTACGGGAGAAGGGAGATCAAAATATGGGTCCAGGCGCATCATCAAAAAGCACCAGGGGTTGTCAACATCCAGCTCGTTGGTATGGCAGGTATCCACATGCAGCCGCCGTAACGCAAAGATATCGTCAATGGCGGGGTCAACCCGGTTGTCTTCCTCCTCATTTCCATACGAAACAGCCCCGGTGTAACCGGCATCATGCAGAGCCTGTTTGAGAGCAGCATTATCGTAGCCGCTGCCGTGAGGATAAGCAAACGTGGTGACTGTATACGATGCTATATGAGCTTCAATGGCGGCTTTTGAGTTGATCAACTCAAGCTGCGTGGTTTCGGATGGATTAGAAACAAAATCCGAATTCAGATTGTAAGGATGGGTGCTTGAATGAGAGCCTATCTCAAAGCCATCCGCCGCCATGGCTGCCACTTCATCCCAAATCACCTGGCAGCTCGGCTGTCCATCCCAGTTGTAAGAAACACAGCGGTCAGCATCCAAATCTTCCACATAATCCGTAATAATATAAAACGTTGCCGTCATCCCCCGCGCTTTCAAAGCCGGGTAGGCATATTGATAGACGCCCTGCTGTCCATCATCAAACGTGATCACCACCGGCTTTGTGGGCAGGGTCACCGGCTGCCCATCCATGTAAGCTGTCAGCTCAGCCAGGGTAATGGTGGTATACCCATAGGCTTGTATGATGTCCAGATGGTTCTCAAACTGCTCTGGCGTCACGTAGTAACCCGAATAAGGTTCGCCTTCTGGAGCAGGTAAATTTTCTGCCGTGTCAACAAAATGATAAGCCAGAACAGGGATATATCTGGCTGCGCTGACCGTTTTGGGGGTGAACAGGATCACTGCGCCCACAAGTGCCAGGACAAATAAAATTGTCCAAAATGTTTTCTTTACCATTAAGATACCTTCTATTTTCCGGCCCCATACCATTCCTTAACGATATCCCATGCCGGCCGGCCGCATGGAGAATATCCCAGATCACCCGCCCCCGGAGATACCAATCCACAATTCGCATCCGTTGGCCAATCTGGGTTAAATTGCCACCAGTATCCACCCAACAACCACGGCACACCACCCCAGGCCTCAAATGTGGCCTGGTAGGCGTGCGCCTGCGCCATATCGTTTTGCCTGGCAGGAACAGGCTGCCCATTAATCATTATCGGATCATATTCATAATTACTGTAACCCGTGTAATCCTTGTTCTCATAACCGACTTCAGCAAAAATAACCGGATTATGAATATCCTTATGCCAGGCTTCAATTGCCGCAAACAGGTCAGCCTGCTCCATGGGCCTGTCGCCAGTATCATTGAAAAACCAGCCGCGATAAAGCGTCTCCACCCCAGGGTCAGGCAGATTTATGACATGGGGTGAATACAAATCAAAGTAAGCGCCCACCCCCGCATAATCAAAACTGGCCCAAAAACTGGCTGGCAATGGCTCAAAATTCATCGAAAAGGCGATCTTACCATCAGGGCCATTGTCTTCGTAGAGACCGCCGAACATCTCATACCAGGTGGCATGGTAAAGGGTCTTCCCGGAATAGATCCCTTTCACCTTATGCGCCAGCTCTTTCCATCTCTGCTGGTTGGTCTTGCCATATGTCATAGATGCCATTTCACTGCCCACGCAAAACATTTCCATTTTTTCTGCCTCAGCCAGTTGGGCATAATGCATGACAAAACCCTCATAGCTTTGCCACCATTTTTCTGGGTCAGACGGCTGGATCAATGCACGCCAGGCATCCTCTTTGCCGTCCCAACCTATGAAAGGTTCGGCATGGAGTTTTAGCATCACCGTCATGCCCTTTTGATGGATATAGCGTACCAGAACAGCCACACTTTCATCAGTTGGAGATTGGCCGTCATATTCAGGGCTCAGCTCTGAGCTGCGCACATCCGGTTGAAACCAGCTGACCAGCAATTGTATGGAATTGACCCCGCCATCCTTGAGCAAATCAATCATCTGAAATGCTTCGGGTTGTTCATAAGCATCAAACCAATATCCAGTTACAGCCGCCCCCCGATAAGCCCAGGTGACAGGGGGGGTGTATGGATCCGGCGGGCGCGGTGGCACGGCAATAAAGGGGATCTCAAGCTGCCCAGGATCTGTCGCCGCCAGTTCAGGCGTCTCCATTATCCCTCCTTGCTCGCCAGTCTTTTCGACCCGGCATCCCTGCAGCAGCACAATGACCACCACCATCCAGATGGTGGTCATGAACTTAATGATACGTCTATTTCTTTTGTTCTGGTGTTGCTTCATTATTTTCCACTACCGGTGTTTTACTGGATAAGCCGTGGATGGTTTTTTCCCAGTAATGCGGATTGCGGAACAATTGCAGGAAACCTTTCCAGGCAGCCAAACTTGCCAGAGCCCAATAAAATGGGCTCAACAAGGCATATTTTACCATGCCGTAATAGTTGCGCCGCATTGCTCCAGCGACATTAATATAGGTGAATGCAAAGTTGCCAAAAAACAGGCATAGCGCGCCAAAATAAAATACGGCCGAGGGGAAAATTTGCTGGATGAATTGCCATTGGAATATGAACCAGACGGTGGTAAACACCCAGTAGATGGGGTTCAATAGAGCTGAGATGAAGTTCCCACCCACCACAAACTGGTATCCCCAGAAGGCTTTCCAGCCAATCTCTTTCCATAGACGAATGGGATGGCGCATGTGCACCAGCCAGGTCTGAATGTATCCTTTAATCCAGCGTGAGCGCTGACGGATCCAGTTGCCCAGCTTGCTGTTGGCTTCTTCATAGGTGGTGCTATCCACAATGGCTGTCTTGTAGCCGCGCTTGTAAAGCCTGATCCCCAAATCTGCGTCTTCAGTCACATTATATGGATCCCAGGCGCCAATTTCAAGCAGCGCTGAACGCTTGAAATGATTACTGGTTCCGCCGAGGGGAATGGGCGATTTACTGCTGTTCAATCCAGGCAGGAACAAGTCAAACCACATTGAATATTCAATCGTAAACCAGCGGGTCAGCAGGTTTTGATCGCGATTATAATAATTCAACTTAGATTGAATACAGGCGTATTCTGGGGGTAATTTGCTGAACCCTACCACCACCTTTTTAAGCTGGTTCGGGTCTGGCAAATCTTCAGCATCAAAAATGACCACATATTCACCCCGCGCATGAATTAGCCCATAATTGCACGCTTTGGGTTTTGTCTTTGGCTGTGCTGTCGGAACCACCAGTCCACGGAAATGTGAAGGCGGATTCCAATCATAAAACGCCTTAACCGTCGCCTGATCATCCTCTTCCATCAGAATGAGAATATCCAGCTTTGTGGTTGGATAATCCAATCGTTTCAGGGCTTCGAGCAAATCAGCCAGAATTTCAGCTTCTTTATAAACCGGAACCAGAATGGAGAAAACCGGTAAATCCCTGTCATCAAGGTTTTCAATATCCTCCTGGCTCACCGGAACTTCCAGATCTTCATCCAGGGCTTTATAGATCAGGAACAATTTGAACCCTGAATAGACCATATAAAATACCATCGCCAGGGTGTTGACGACGAGGAAATACGATGTGTAATTTATAATGATCCAGATCGCTGAAAAGATCAGGAAACCAATAAAGAAAATTTGCTGCCCTCTGGAAATAACCCGGTATGCCGAATCGTCTGGCGTACGCACCAGCAGTTCAGAAACACTCTTTTCCAGGTAATCGCGGCTGTAGATTTTTTCCAGCGCCAAATCCAGGTCGCTTTCCGAAACAATCACCGGTTCAACTGGACGCTTTAACAGCCCCTTGGCCGTACTGAGCACACTTTCATCCAGCGGGTCTGTGATCGCCAGGGTCACCCGTTCTTCAGTTTGCTGGATGGGCAGCATCCCATTTTCCCGGGCCATTTCCTCGGGAATCATCCGTGCGGTGGTTTCATCTATCTCGGTTTCCTGCAAATCCACAAAAGGCAGGTGCGACTGAGCCGCAATAAATTGATAGAGTTGTTTTTGCGTCACATAGCGCAGGCTCAGCATGGCCCGGCCAACCCGCACGCCAGTACGTTTGGCCAAATCCAGCGCCCGGTTTAATTGCGCGCGAGTGATCAACCCTTCCATCAGCAAATAAGTTCCCAGGTTGCGCCTGCCCAGAACTCTCTGAATGGCTTCGGTCAGTTCATGGCGCGACACCAACACAGGACGAATCTGCTTTTCGATCATCGCCTGTAAAGCAAGGAGACCTGGCTGAAAATCGAGATTGGCAAATGCCACAATCACCTGTTTTTCAGTTTCCGAAACCGGAATGGCCTGCCATTTCTCTGCCAGTTCCAACGAAATACGGTTGGCTGTGGTCAGGGAAACAGGATCCGTGATAATGAGGCGCTTGGTCTGTTCCCCCAGCGGTGAAATGATCGTTGTTTTCTTCTCCTGCAATGCAAGAGAAATGGTCGGCACTCCCAAAATTTTTGCAATGATGGGAACAATCTTTTCAGGTGTTAGGAAAGTCTGCTCGCAAATCACCACATCCAGCGGCTTATCCTGAATGGCATATACGCCAAGAATGCGTGAGGCATCCATCTGAGTGATCAGGCCATTTTCAACCAGTTTTTCAATAATATTTATCTCAACCTGATCGGCCTTTTTCTTCTGCGGTAACAGATAACGGTCAATCACCGATTGAAGGATGGATTCTGGCACAAGCACCGGCCAGACCTGCTTGCCAGTGGTCTTCTCAACTTCCGCAAACATATCTCCATTCAATGGGTTGCTGACAGCCAGCCAGACCTGTTTGTCCGTGAACAACAACGGGATGCAGTGATAATCAATCATCAAATCCCGCGGCAAATCGTTGAGATGGTTCTCGTTAAATATCGTCCGTTCCAGCCTGGTGAAGGGAATATTAAACCGCAGGCTTTGCAGCTCTGCATAGTCCACATCATCCATCAAACCGGCTCTGACCAATGGGTGGCGATCATCACCAATCCCATAATAGGGCTCTGCCTGCGATTCGAGCAGCAATGGGGTGATTAACCTCAATGAAACGGCATAATCCTCGATCGGTGGATGGGCAATTTCATACCCATTCTCTTTCTCATGAAGATGAGTGCTAAAAAATGCGTTGAGCTGCTCCTTATCAAGCAGACGGGGATTAATGGCACAGCCTAGAATATTTTCCAACAGCCGGATCCGTTTGAGTGACGGCTCCACCATGCCAATCTCGTAATGATCTTTGCTTCTGGATAACGGCAAAAACCTCAAAGCACGCATTAAATTGGGAGAATATTTTTCAGAATGGGCGCCCAAAAAAGAATCGATATTCTCTGGATAATCTCTCTCCAGGTCATGGTATTCCACACGATAATACTTTGCCTTGGCATTGAACCAGATGGTCCGTTCAATCAAGCCAAGCTCAAGGAGCGAATCTTCAATGTTTTTTCCAGTCTGTAAATGAAGATTATGCACCCGGTCATAAGTATCTTGGGTCAGGATATTCTGCTGCACCAGTTTTTTGGCCACTTCAATATCCTGATCTTCCTGAATGGCGCCGCGCAAATAAAAGCGGCGCTGTAATCGTTCCAGAGTTTCCTGAGCAATCAACACCATCTGGATCGGAATGCGCAGCTGCCTTTGCAATTCCAATATCTGAATGGCCGGGTATACAGTCAGCGATCCGACCAGCAAATGGTTTCCCACCCACCCCAAAGGTGCAATTTTCAGGTTTTCAGCAATATCCCATGGAATCAATTCTGATAAATCATCCAGGCCATTAACCGTTTTATTTCTCAGATATGGGAGGTGGTGAATTAATCCTTTGATTTCAATAATATTTTCTTTTTCAATCAACCCAAGGCGTTCGCAGCTTTCCAAAAAAGAAATTTTAAGCTTTTCACATTTTTCATGAATAACGGGCAAATGGTCGGGGTGAATGAAACCCAGCCGCAGGCACAATGCCTCAGTGACCGATTCGTCAATTTCCGGAGCCGGTTTGCCATAGACCAGGTTTAACGCCGCACGCACATCCGTATATACGACCGGCAATGTCTTAATGTTCCGCCGGGTCGCCATCGAAAGCTTCCGGATTGAATTTGGATTATCCGGGTTTGCACTGGCAATTACCAGATCTCCATCTTCAATTCGCAAAGGCACCGCCAGGCACTCCCGTGCAACAGATTCCGGGACAAGCTGAGCCAGGCGCTCATTGCGATCGCTTTTCTTCAACGAGTAAACATACTTTGATTGGGTTAATCTCATATCCGCTTATTCAACCTGATCCGAATTATCTTCCGGCAGGGCTTCTTCCACTTTGGGCTCACGGCTTAATAATTCGCCGCGGTCATGCAAGGCCTGTGAACGCATTTTGTTGGTGACAACAAAAGCCACATCCATAAGGGCGTATATGGATGCCAGAACCACAACCACAATCAGCGGAACCGTGAAAATGCCCAGGAATAAGGCCAAAAATAACGCCAGCCAAATAACCAGGATAACCGCTACCCGTACGACGATCAAAATTGTCATGATCATTTCATCGAAAACGGTGGCCTTCTTCGGGTTCATCATGCGCTCCTTGGCCTCATTCCTGCAATTGATTACCGGACACTTTTCGGCTCCAGGGTAAAAGAGACTGGAATATCCAGCTCCTCGTTAAGGAGATAATCCAACCAAGCTAGACCTAACCGGAAAAGGCTCCAGTCA
>Ga0209311_1000064_pt1 | contig 137200 bp, 131 predicted proteins | sample AD_UKC045_MetaG_FD_184417 | JGI IMG/M metagenome (GOLD analysis project Ga0209311, IMG submission 184417) | Active sludge microbial communities of municipal wastewater-treating anaerobic digesters from USA - AD_UKC045_MetaG (SPAdes) (version 2) | ecosystem: Engineered > Bioreactor > Anaerobic...
GTGTGTCATATGATTGTCACTATTACTAGCCACAATTCTATTTACATACTTGTCATAAATCTAAGTGTAAGCACTTGTATTTTCTGAGGCTTAGCTTAAGCCAAGCGGTTAAGTTAAATTCAATATCGAACAAGTTAACCGCGCCTAAGTAAGCTCGTCTCAATCCACAAGCACCCACACTTATCAGTTGTTATTTTGTTAAAGAGCTAAATATTTAAAGCTGCATCAGCTTCAAACTTGGTTGCGGGAACAGGATTTGAACCTGTGACCTTCGGGTTATGAGCCCGACGAGCTGCCAGACTGCTCCATCCCGCGTCCGATTCAACGAACTTGTCGTCGAGAGGTGAGACTATAGCAAACCTTGGCAGCTACCGCAAGAACATTTCAACTTTTCTTTTGGAATTTTGAATAAAAACCATTTTAAGGAAGATTGTAGCGCCGAATTTAAGACATCACTTTTCTAACGTAATCCAAGTCTGTTTGTGTGTCTACGCCGGCTGCTGGGGCGCTTTCAGTAATGGTTACCGCTATTTTATAGCCATGGTGCAACACGCGAAGTTGCTCTAAAGATTCTGCTTGCTCTAAACTGCAGGGCTCAATACTGGCGTACTGCTTCAAAAATTTTGTTCTGTAGGCATAAATTCCAATATGCCGATAAATAGAAACATCCTTTGCTAGGGCGTCATCAGCAAAGGTGTCTCTGGGGTAAGGAATGGGAGCGCGACTAAAATAGAGCGCATTTGAATTAGCATCCAGCACGACCTTGACCACATTTGGATTGATGAACTCCTCCTTAGTACGAATGGCATGACACGCTGTTGCCATAACCGCATCTCGATGATGGCTCAGTGTGTTTGCTACCTCTAGTATTAAAGACGGTTCAATAAGCGGTTCATCACCCTGCACATTCACAATAATGGAATCATCTGACCAACCCTGTTTAAGCGCGACCTCTGCAATACGGTCTGTGCCACTTCGATGGCTGACAGAAGTCATCACTACCTGACAATCAAATTGCGCTAATGCATTAAAAATGCGCGCATCATCGGTGGCAACTATCACCTGTTTAGCACCGCTTTTTTTAGCCTGCTCAACAACCCAAGCCACCATCGGCTTGCCCGCAATATCTAACAGAGGTTTGCCTGGCAGCCGCGTACTCGCATACCGTGCTGGTATCACAACATAAAACTCAGGAACATTCACAGTCGTCATGCTAACTTACTCTGTATATTCATCTTGCTCTAAATGGCGCGCTTCTTCTTCCAGCATAACGGGAATACCGTCTTTGATTGGGTAAGCCAATCGTGCTGATTTGGAAATCAGTTCATTTTTCTCTTTATTATAAATCAATGCACCTTTGGTCACAGGGCACACTAAAATCTGTAATAATTTTGTATCCATTTTATATTCCCAACTTTTCTTGCAGGAGTGCAATAAGCGACACTCCATCTAAATTAGTCACGTTCGCTGTCACTGGTAAAAACCATGCCTCATTTAACCCTAGTTCACTGCATTTTACGGCATCTTTTTCTGTCATCACCAGTGTTTTGTCTGCAAATTTTAATAAATCTTCAGCCGCGTACAGATGGTGATCGGCAAAGCTTATGCTTTCAAATTGTAAACCCATTGATGATAGTTGATTGAAAAAACGGGACGGATTTCCAATTCCGGCAATTGCGACTAATTTTTTATGTTTAAAAATTTGTGCAGGCTGTCCGTCAGCCTCACCGGTAACAGGTAAAAATTTATCACCCTGTAATTGTAAATTAAATTGGGGGGGTAATTTTGTAACAAGGTCAAGATTTGGCTGATTTGCACTATCTACAATTGCATCTACAGCCTGTAGTCTTGCTACTTTTTCACGTAATGGGCCCGCTGGTAATAATAAGTGATTGCCGAAACCGTCTTTAGAATTAATTAAAGCTATTTCCATATCTCGCGCTAAACGGTAATGCTGAAGGCCATCGTCACTAATAATCACATTACAGTCTGGATGCGCAGCTAATAATGCTCTTCCGGCTAAAACGCGGTCTGCAGCAACAAACATGGGGCATGCAGTGCGCTTGGTAATTAGCACAGGCTCGTCGCCTACCTGCAGCGGGTTACTATGCGCAAATACTTCTGTTGCTTGTTTAGCGCTACCACCATAGCCCCGGCTGACAATCCCTGGTCGATAACCTTGCTGCTGTAGCGTATTGGCCAGCCATATCACCATCGGCGTTTTGCCTGTGCCACCTACGCTAATGTTTCCGACCACAATCACCGGCACGTTCAAGTGTATACTTTTTAACAAGCCAATTTGATAGAGTGTACGTCGAATATAGACAATGGCTCCAAACAACCAGGAGAGCGGCATGAGTAAAATATGCCAAGGCGTGATTGTTTGCCATTGCTTTTGAAACCAATTACGCATGTTAGATTTTGGGCCGATTGAAGTCACAAACTGCTAAGTATTAAACTGCTTTTGATACAATTTGGCATAGTGCTGATTTTGCCTCATCAGATCGTCGTGCGTACCAGTTTCAATGATTTTACCCTGCTCCATCACCATAATGCGGTCTGCGTTTTCTATCGTACTCAAGCGATGCGCAATGACAATACTGGTGCGATTTTGCATTAAAGCATCCATGGCTGCTTGAACATGTTGTTCAGATTCCGTATCGAGCGCTGATGTCGCTTCGTCTAATAATAAAATGGGTGCATTTTTTAGAATGGCACGCGCAATCGCGATGCGCTGGCGCTGCCCGCCTGATAAGCGCACACCACGATCGCCGATTTCATTTTGCAAACCGAGCGGCAGTTGTTGAATAAACTCCCACGCATGCGCAGCCTTTGCGGCAGCAATAACTTCTTCTTCGGTTGCACTTCTCAACACACCATAGGCAATATTGTTAAATATTGTGTCATTGAACAACACAATATCTTGGCTCACCATTGCGAACTGTTCACGCAGGTTTCTAAGTTTGAGTGCGCGAATATCGACGCCATCAAGCAATACAACACCTTGTTGCAGTTCATAAAAACGCGGCAACAAATTCACTAAAGTGGTTTTACCGCCGCCGGAACGCCCGACTAGCGCAATTTTTTCACCCGCTTTGATGGTAAAACTCAAATTATCTAAGGCAACACCACTGGCATTTTCGTAACGCAAGGTGACGTTTTTAAATTCAATCTCGCCTTTTGCACGCATTACCTCAATTGCGCCTTCGTCTTGCTCAGGCGCGGCATCCATCACTTCAAAAATACTTTGCGCGGCAGCAAGTCCGATTTGAAAGTCTTCGTTAGCTGCCGCGATATGTTTAATCGGTGAAATCATCATTAGCAGTGCGCCCACAAAAGCCGCGAACTCGCCGATTGTAAAATGACTAATTGCATAATAAATCACCAATCCAAGCGCAATGGCTGCAAACATTTCCACCATAAAACTGCTCAAGCCAGCGATACGGGTCAAACGTAATTCAATACGCCGATTATTGGTGACAATTTCAGAAAAACGATTTAACTCAAAATCTTGCGCACCAAAAATTTTAACGATGCGCTGGCCAGCAATCGCCTCTTCCGCCGATTTTGTCATGCTTCCAACGCTGTCTTGCACAAGCTTTGCACCACTTTTAAGTTTAGGGGTGACCTGCCTTAAATAAAAGGCAATAAAAGGCAAAATGCAGGCAAACACAAGGGTCAGCTGCCAATCGAGGTATAACATGTATCCCAGCAAACCAATTACAGTGAGAATGTCGCGCAAAATATTAAGCCAGGAACGGGTGGTGGCGGTTGAAAGCCGCTCGACATCGTAGCCAAATTTAGCCACCAATGCGCCTGAAGAGCGCGCATCAAAATAATTGACTGGCAGCACCATGAGTCGAGCAAACATTTCCTTACGAAAATCTTCTACCACGCGCCTAGCAACGGTGCGCATTGAATAAACAGAGATGTAGCCTGCAAGGCCGCGAATAAACATCAAGCCAAAAATCATTAATGGCAAAATGATTTCCTGCCCAGCCGCTTTTTTTACAAAACCTTCGTCGGTTACCTGTTTGATGAGCGCTAAAAAGCCCGTATTGCTGGCAGATAGCACCACGAGCGATAAAATACTGGTGACGAACACATACTTATAGCGCCACGCATAGCGAAACAAGCGCAAATATAATACTTTTGCGTTGGCAATTTGCGGGAGTTTCTCTTTATTACGCCTGGATTTTGACATTAGTCAGTACTAATAAAAGGTTATGCATCACAAAAGCGGCTTTTTGTGATTGAAAGTGGTTGAAGTTGTAAATTATTTAATTACCCGCTGGCTGTTGGGTTGCAAAAGTGATGTGCGTGTAGCCTGCCGTGCGTGAAGCTTCCATCACATCGATCACGGATTGATGGGTCGCTTTTGCATCTGCATTAATAATAATCGTGGGCTCTTTGCCACCCTGCGCGGCTGCTTGCAGCGCCGCGCCTATGCCAGAAACGGAGGTATCTGCCAGCGCTTTACCATTAACAACATACTTACCGCTCGCATCCACGCCCACTTCAATCGTGAGCGGTTTGTCTTGCGCCTGATTAGCTTCAGCGGTTGGCAGATTAATTTGCAGCTCACTGGTGCGCGAGAACGTAGCACTCACCACCAAAAATATAATAATCACCAGTAGCACATCAATAAGCGGCACGAGATTCATCTCGAGTTCTTCATGACGTTTTCCGCGTTGAAAGTTCATCCTATTTCTTTCAGTTTTGACTCGTTGATTCCAGAACGCTTACTTGCGTTCACCATGAATGATTTCCACCAGCTTAATTGCCTGCTGTTCCATGCCCACCAGCAAGTCATCTACTTTTGACCGGTAATAGCGATATGCCACCATTGCCGGCACCGCAACAATAATACCCGCAGCCGTGTTATAAAGAGCCACAGAAATACCGCGGGCAAATTGTGCAATATCGTGGCCAGTATTTGTAAATGCGCCAAAAAGTTCCACCATACCAATCACGGTACCGAGCAAGCCCAACAAGGGTGCAACCGTGGCAATAGTCCCCAAAGTGGAAAGGTAACGCTCAAGACTGTGCGCCACCGCGCGCCCGGTTTCTTCAATCGCTTCTTTGGTCACTTCTCGCGAGTTTGCGGTATTGACTAAAGCACTGGCGAACACTTTACCAAGCGGTGAGTGCTGCTCTAACTTGGCAATTGTTTCTTTTGCAACACCGCCAGCAGCCAGCCATGACTGCACTTCGGGCAGCAGATTTTGTGGTGCTACACTTGATTCACGCAACGCTAAAGCACGCTCACCAATGATTGCAACAGCAATTACTGATGCAATAATAAGGGGCCAAATTGGCCAACCAGCTTCATGCACGATTCCACACATATTTTTTGCATCTTTACAACCATCAACCACTTTGTATGTGATGAGTACGGCAATCACTAGAGCTAGCGGTCCAACCCAACTAAGCCAATCTTTTTTCAAAATATTTCCAACCTTTCTAATCCTTCAAATAAAGCATAAATTTTTTCTTTGATACTTTAGCTTGTCGCCCGCGTTTGGGCAAGCAAGAACCACAATTAGTCAAAAAAAGTTAGGCGCAAAGCGTGTCTTCAAAATCACTTAAGCGCCTTTAAATTCAGCTAAAAATTTCACGCAAATTCAGCAGAAAATACATTCATCAAAACAGGCGAAAATTGCTTATTTTTTAAGCAATTTTACATGCAACCTTTTTCGATACTCTGGAATCCTTGTAAATAAAGGCTTCCAGAGCATAAAATTTTTCTCGGCGCAAAATTGTACATTGTAAATCAACAAAAAATGGCACAAAAAAGCACAATATTATGCTTAAATATTTCGCCTTATGGCGCTGGCGAATTTTCAAACACATCATGCCAATATCGGCGATGTTGCATTCTGTAGCTGTTAAAGCGAATCGGCTGATTTTTCACATAATGAATTTCAAGCGCACCGTGATAATCTGAGCGATAAATTTGGCTGCCAGCCGCCTGATACCTCACCACAACTTCCGGCCTGGGATGCTGGTAGCGATTGAGGTAGCCCGGCGTCATGATGCTTGCGCTGGGGGCTACGGCTTCAATAAAAGCAGCGGTTGAAGAAGATTTACTGCCGTGATGCGGTGCGATGACCACATCACTCTTTAAAATATCTGCGTCTAATTCTACCAATGCCAGCTCAACATTTTTTTCAATATCGCCCGTCATCAACATACTGCCGGCATGGCTTGTAATTTTAAGCACGCAGCTACGGTCGTTATCTTTTATTTTCTCGTTGTCGTAACTTTCAAGGCTGGGGTGCAGCACTTCAAACTGTACATCATCCCAAGTCCAGATTTGCCCAGCATAGCACTGCATGGTTTCTAAGCTTTCTGGCAGCGCTAAACTTTCAGGCAAGGCGCTATTAAGCCAATCCACAGGCATCAGCGCGAGTATTGATGACAATCCTCCGCTGTGGTCATTATCATGATGGCTGACCATCATACCATCAAGTTTGCCAATGCCTTCACCCCGCAGATAAGGCACAACAATACGGCTGCCCGCGTCACTTTGTGCATTAAATTTTGGGCCTGTGTCATAAAGCAGTGTGCGCTTGCTGGTTTGTACCACCACACTTAGGCCTTGCCCTACATCGAGCACGGTAATTTTCATGTCACCTTGCATGGGTCGTGCTGGAACAATAAATAGCATCGGCAAAAAGCCAAGCAAGCCTAACCAGCGCATCGGCATCCCGCGTGGCAGCAATAGCCAAAACACCCCGATAAGCGCTGGAAAAAGCGTCCAAACTGGTGGCGTGTGTTGCTGCCAAGTGGCTAAAGGTAGTTGATTGAGCCAGGTCAGCACACGCATGCAAAGCTCCAGCGCGAAATATGACCATTTTAGCGGCGCATCCACAGGTAAAAAACTGCCCAGTAACGCGAGGGGCGTTACTACAAAACTGATGACGGGAATAGCGATTGCATTGGCAATGGGTGAAATAATAGAGGCTTGATTGAACATCACGAGTAGCAATGGCAACATACCAATCGTTACCGCCCATTGTGTTTTTACCGCGACCTTAAACCAGTGCGATTCACCAATACGCGCACCTAATGCATAGGCAATTAAAGCCACCGCGCCAAATGAAAGCCAAAATCCAGGCGCGTTGACGGCCCACGGATCAAGCAGCACCACGACCAATAGCGCCAACGCCAACACCTGGCTTATCGCAACTTGTCGGCTAGACCACAACGCCACAGCAAATACGCTAAGCATGTAGACCGTGCGTTGTGTTGGCACTGAAAAGCCTGCAATCAGCGCATAGCTGAGCGCCACCAAAACGCCTGCAAGCACCGCTGCTTTTCTGGTGGGAATGCGTATGGCAAGCTTGGGGCTACGCCGCCATAAAAAACTCGCCAAGCCGAATGCCAAGCCAGATAGCATGGTGATGTGCAACCCTGAAATGCTCATCAAATGCGTGGTGCCTGTGCGTAAAAATATCTGCCAATCTTCAGGCGTAATATTGTTATCGTTGCCCATCATCAGCGCCTGAATGACACCGCTATAAGGTTTATTAGCGAGCACGCTTGCAATGCGCTGCTGAATGCGTGCACGCACATGTTCAATCATATAGCTCGGGCGCCAAACAAAATCGTCCAACTTTTTCCAACCCGCTTTGGTTTTAATGCTGCCTGTGGCGCGTATATTTTCACTCAACGCCCATGACTCAAAATCAAAACCATGCGGATTTTGGCTACCGTGCGGCCGCTTTAAGCGTACATTTAGCAACCAGCGTTCACCCGCATTGAATAGATTAGATTGCGTAGCAGTGGGTTCTATTGTCTGTTGGTCTTTAGCGTATTGATTTACTGCATAGTAATTAAGGCTAATGTGGCTTGGCACCACGGCATGTTCAGTCAGTGTTTTTTCAACATCAAACCGAAAGCGCACGCCACGCTCGGTCACTTCTGGCACACTGGCAACAACACCTTCAATCGCGATGGTTTTTTGTTCCCAAGTGTGCGGCAATGCATCACTCAGCCGCCAAAGGGCAACACTGCTTGCCCAACTTAAGCCAAGCATCAATGCCGCTAACCCGCGTAAAAAAACTTTTGAATATTTATTAACGGACGATTGTTGCTGATGTTGCGGGGCGAACAACAAGCATAATAAGACCAGCGCAACAATCCATACGCAGACCAACCATGGCACACTTGGCAGTTGCGTCAGCTGTTGTACTAGCCACGCACCCAACACAAAATTTAATGCCGCAAGTCTCATGATTTTTAGCTGCGACTAACGGTTTTTAGCGCATTTACAAAGGCTGTAACAACCCATCGACCAACCGATATTGCCGCTGCATTTTCGCGGCCAATTCTAAATCGTGCGTTACTACCACCAAAGCCACACCTTGCGTTTGGTTGATGTCTAATAACATATCGAATACCTGATGCGCCGTTGTTCGGTCTAAATTGCCTGTTGGTTCATCGGCAATGACGCATTTTGGCTTGGTCACTAACGCGCGCGCCACCGCAGCCCGTTGCCGTTCGCCTCCCGAAAGTTCACCCGGCAAATGCTCCAGACGGTGCCCTAAACCCACTTTAGCCAGCATTTCACTGGCTTTCTGATATGCCTCACGCTTGGCTAGCTTGCGAATCAGCAAAGGCAGGGCTACATTCTCCAACGCAGTAAACTCAGGTAATAGATGATGAAACTGATAGACAAAACCCAGCGATTGATTACGCATCAGGCCTTTATTGGTTTCTGTCATGCTTTTGAGTGATTTTCCCATCAGCATGACTTCACCCTGACTTGGGCTATCAAGCCCTGCCAATAGGTGCAACAAAGTGCTTTTGCCAGAGCCAGATGCGCCGACCACAACGACTTGCTCACCCGCATTGACTGAAAAGTCAATTCCGGCCAATACCGGCACCTCTAGCCCTGCATAAGTTTTTTGCAACCCACTGCAGCGCAAAATGTTGTTTGTTTTTGTAGTAGCGTTATTCATAGCGCAAAGCCTCAGCGGGGTTCATTCTGGCCGCTTTCCAGCTTGGGTATAACGTTGCCAAAAGACTTAGCGCAAAGGATGTCAACATAATCACCAGCACGTCAGACCATAGCAATTGCGAGGGTACCGAGGTAATCATATACACATCTTTATCTAAAAACTGGATACCAAACAAATGTTCTATAAAAGGCACAATAACATCAATATTTAGGGCAATTAACACACCCAACACTACCCCTGCAAGGGTGCCGATGACGCCAATCAACGCACCCTGCACCACAAATATCTGCATAATACTGCTGGGGCTAGCGCCTAATGTGCGCATTATGGCAATATCAGCCCGTTTATCTGTCACCGCCATAATCAGTGTAGACACAATGTTAAAGGCCGCCACCGCTACGACTAATGCCATGATGATGAACATGACGCGCTTTTCCATTTTGAGTGCAGCAAAAAAATTGGGGTTTTCATCAACCCAATCACTAATGTAATAATTTTGCTGGCCACTTAACGCCAAACTCAGCAAGGGAGAAACTTCGCTGGCGTGAAAAGGATCGTCCAACTTTAAGCGCACCCCTGAAACATCGTCACCCATACGATACAGTTTTGCCGCATCTTCAATGTGAACAAGCGCAAGATTGCCGTCATACTCTTTCATATCCATTTCAAACACACCAACTAGTTTAAATTGCTTCATGCGCGGCACCATGCCGGCTGGGGTGGCTTGGCCGTTCGGCGTCATGAGCATCACTTTATCGCCCAACTCTGCACCTAAATAACGCGCCAAATCTATGCCAAGCACAATGCCAAATTCGCCTGCACGTAAATTATCTAACTGGCCAACTTTCATTTTATTGCCAAGTTCAGCGACTTGCACTTCTTGCGCCGGCACAATGCCGCGCACAATCGCCCCTTGCGCGTATTGCCCAAAAGAGAGCATGCCCTGCCCCATGACGTAAGGCGCTGCCGCTTTTACCTGCGGAACTGTTTTAGCCTGCGCTACCACATTTTGCCAATCAGATAACGGGCTGTTGATGCCCATGACTTGCATGTGCGAGGCTACACCCAAAATACGATTGCGCAGTTCTGTACCAAAACCATTCATGACCGACAGCACAATAATCAGCACAGCCACGCCCAAGGCAATCCCGACCATACTGGTGATCGAAATAAATGAAGTAAAATGATTTTTACGCTTGGCGCGGGTGTAGCGCCAACCAACAAACAATTCAAATGGAAGAGAGTTCATGAGCCGCATTCTATCAGGCTTATCCAATTTTTCAGAAATACATTTTGTGGGTTGCCGCTTGTGTTAGCGCATTCATGTGAGATACTCTTATTTGCAGAAAAATTAAAGATACGGCAATTGCTTGCCGTTATCACAATACGTTTGTAATAACTCTTTCCTGGTAGATTCAATGGCAGAAAAACACTTTACTGGATTACGCGCCAAAATGTTGGTGGTGGTAGCGGTAGGGATGATACTGCTGTTTACGCTCGTCTTTTTTGCCGCCCGCAAAGTCCTCTACGACGGCTATGCCAAACTGGAATCAAACAAAACGCTCATTCAAGTCAGTAGTGCTGCAACACTTTTGAACGAACAAATTGAGCAGCTAGACGGCATTATTGCTGAATATGCGCATTGGGATGACACTTACCAATACATGGCGCAGCCTGACCAGCGTTTTATTGAGTCAAACTTCACAGATGGAACATTTGCCAACCTCAAAGTAAAAGCCATTCTACTGGTTACCCCTGAAGGCGTAACGCACTACAAAAGAGGGTTTGATTATTCCACAGGCAAACCGTGGCCAATACCACCATCGCTCGCGCAAGCCATTAGCAAAGAGGGTGTGTTTTTAGACGCCAGCCACAACAAAATTTCCGGATTTTTTTGGACACCTGAAGGTGTCTGTATTGTTTCGGCATCTAGCATTCTACCGACCAGTGGTGACAAAAAAACAACTCGCCGTGGCACGCTTATTATGGTGCGCCATCTGGATCAAGCGCTCATGGAGCATCTTGATAAAGTTGTAGGTGCAAAAGTGGTTTTTCAGCAAAAGCTGGAGGCATCACAAGCTGAGGTTGAAAAAAACCTTGAAACAATGAAGATGCTCAGCAAACCGCTCAACCATGAGCAAGTAGCGGGTTATGCGCTGTTAAATAATATCGGACAGTCTGAAAAACTTATTTTAACCACTATTGATGACCGTGAAATATTCGAACAAGGTGAATCCAGCTTAAGTTTGTTGTCTTGGTTTACCTCCATAATTGCGCTCATGCTGGCTGCGATTAGCTGGCTGTTTGACCGCATGGTATTGCTACGTCTCTCACGTATGAATGAGGATGTCACGCGCATCAGTGAATCGGTCGATTTAGGCACACGTATTCGCAAACTGCAAGGCAACGATGAATTAGCGAGTTTATCGCATGGCATTAATGGCATGTTAGACCGTATCGAAGACGCACAATACGAACTTGAGCTAGAAAAAGAACGTGCTCAAGTTACCCTTGAAGGCATCGCCGATGCGGTCATCACCAGCAATGAAAATGGCTTTGTACTCTACATGAATGCCGCGGCAGAACGGCTGACGGGCATTCGGTTAAGCGAGGCTAAAATTAAAACCCTGAATGCATTATTTCGCTTAATGGCCGAGGATAAAACCACTCCCGTTGATAGCCATTGGCTCACTGACTCTTACAGCGCACTCGAAGAAGTCATTCTTGAGCGGGCCGATGGGAACGAATTTGTGATTCGTAAATCCGCCTCACCTTTATATGACAGAGACGGAAACACCTTTGCCATTGTCACTGTGCTGCACGATGTCACCATGTTGCGCACACTTTCAAATCAGTTGTCATTTCAGGCGCGGCACGACCAACTCACTGGTCTCATTAACCGTTATGAATTTGATCGTAAAGCCCAGTTCGCGATTGATGACGCAGCCACAGAAAATCGCGTCCACTGTTTAGCCTACTTTGATTTAGACCAATTTAAAATCGTTAATGACACATGCGGCCACATGGCGGGAGACGTGCTGTTAAAACAATTATCCAATCACATCAAAGCCAAAGTACGGAGTTCAGATACCTTAGCGCGTTTGGGCGGTGATGAATTTGCCTTACTGCTCATGGGTTGCGATTTAATCAAGGCGCAGGAAATCATTGAGAGCTTATTGCAGGTTGTTCGCGAATATCGATTCACCTTTGATGACAAAGTGTTCAAAATTGGCGCAAGTGTCGGGCTTACCGAAATTTCACCCAACAGCAATCTCACGCTCAGCGAATTACTCAGCACGGTGGATGCTGCCTGCTACACCGCAAAAGAAGAAGGCGGCAACCGCATCCATATTTACCGCTCAAACGATGCCGACATCAAAGAGCATAACAATCAACTTGAATGGGTATCGCGCATTCATACCGGATTAGAAAACAAACAATTTGTACTCTATATACAGCGCATGGAAAGCCTCACGCCTAACGCTGAACTGCATTGTGAGTTGCTGATTCGCATGCAAGCGATGGACGGCTCATATTACCCGCCAGGGTATTTTTTACCCGCTGCCGAGCGTTATCACCTCATGCCAGAAATCGACCGCTGGGTCGTAAAAGAAGCGCTTTCCATTATCGCCCGCAAAGGTGCTAACTTTGGTTACGTGTGTGCCATCAACCTCTCAGGTCAAACCTTGTCTGAAGAAGGCTTTCTTGACTTCGTCATTGAACAAATCAACCATTATGGCGTCGATACAAGCCGCATTTGCTTTGAAATTACCGAAACTTCGGTGATTGCCAACTTGAACAAAGCCCGACAATTCATGCAGGCATTGCGAAAAATTGGCTGCCGATTCTCGCTAGACGACTTTGGTAGCGGCTTATCCTCTTTTGCGTATTTAAAAAACCTCGAAGTCGATTTTCTCAAAATTGATGGCATGTTTGTTAAAGCCATTGCCAACAACAAAATTGACCGCGCCATGGTTGAATCCATTAACAATGTCGGCCACGTGATGGGCTTGCACACCATTGCAGAATTTGCTGAAAATAACGAAATCATCCAGATTCTCAAAGAAATTGGGGTAGATTACGCACAAGGCTACGGCGTGGCCAAACCTGAATTATTTGAATAATCCGCAATGAATTGATGCATGAATTCACATTCGGTAAATCGCATTAAAATCGTCGTTATTGCTCCCGAGAAAATTTTCCGCCCTGCGAGCCTTATAAATAAAGGCTCGCAGGGCACCTCAAAAGGTTTGGTGCTTAAATTGCACTTTTAAATCCATTTTTCACACTCAATTTCACATCACGATATCGCTGTGATTGCACGCATAAAAATCTGATTCTTAGCGCAAAGCAAAAGATACTTTGCACATCAAGTCTGCTAAAATTAGCGGCATGTTTACAGGCATCATACAAACCGTCGGTCAAATCACACTGGCCACCCCAGCGGGCGAAGACTTAAAACTCAACATTCAATGCACCGGACTCGACATGCACGATGTGCAAACGGGCGACAGCATTGCCGTGAATGGTGTGTGCCTCACTGCGGTGAGTTTTGACGACAGCCATTTTGTTGCACATGTTTCTAAAGAAACGCTTTCGGTCACGGAAGGTTTGCAGTACGCGCACCCGGTGAATTTAGAAAAAGCCTTGCGTTTGTCTGACCGCTTAGGCGGCCATTTGGTGAGCGGGCATGTGGATGGCGTGGGAGAAGTAGTTCGCTTTGAATCGCTAGGCGAATGCTGGCGTTTAGACATCAAAGCACCGCATGCCATTTCAAAATACATTGCCGTAAAAGGCTCGATTTGTGTGGATGGCGTCAGCCTGACGGTCAATCACGTCGCGCGCGATACTTTTAGCATCAATCTGATTCCGCATACACTTGAAAACACCACGTTAAAGTGTTTAAAAGCGGGGAGCAGCGTGAATTTGGAAGTAGATCAAATCGCCCGTTATGTGGAACGCATGACGGAATGGGCCTCAGAAAGCCAATAGAAAAAATTAAAGTTAAGAGAAAACAGCAATGCATCAACCAATAAGCAGCGCAAAAGAAATCATCGAAGAAATCAAGCACGGCCGCATGGTGGTATTGGTGGATGATGAACACCGCGAAAATGAAGGGGATTTAGTACTCGCGGCAGAATTCGCCAATGCTGAACATATTAATTTTATGGCCAAATATGGCCGTGGGCTGATTTGCTTGACGCTGACGGAATCACGCTGCCAGCAACTTCAACTCAACAAAATGGTGCAAAAAAATGGCGCACGCATGGGCACCAACTTTACTGTTTCGATTGAAGCTGCTGAGGGCGTCACCACAGGGATATCAGCGGCTGATCGCGCGCGTACCATACAAGCGGCTGTGGCAAAGGCCGCTAAGCCATCTGATATTGTCAGCCCAGGGCATGTGTTCCCACTCACTGCAATGGATGGCGGCGTATTGATTCGTGCTGGCCACACGGAGGCTGGCTGCGATTTAGCGCAATTAGCTGGTCTGGAACCCGCTTCCGTCATTTGCGAAATTTTAAAAGAAGATGGCAGCATGGCGCGCCTGCCTGATTTAATGACTTTTGCCGCTGAACATGGCCTAAAAATTGGCACCATCGCTGATTTAATTCACTACCGTGCTGAAACTGAAAGTTTTATTGAGCGCACTGCCGAGCGCATGGTGCAAACGCCTTATGGTGAAATGAAACTGGTCGCCTACAGCGATAAAATTGGCAAAGAAACGCATTTAGCGCTCATCAAAGGCAACCCCTCAGCCGAAAAAGAAGTGCTGGTGCGCGTACATGAACCGCTTTCGGTGTTTGATTTGTTAGACAGCACAAGTTGCTCACATAGCTGGAACACGCTAAAAGCCATGCAAGTCATTGCCAATGCTGAGGCCGGGGTAATGGTGCTACTACGTCAAAACGAAATAGGAAGCGCCATTGTAGAGCGCATTAAGGGCGCCGATGAGCCAATTCGCATCAATCAAGAGCTCCGCACCTATGGCATAGGCTCACAAATTTTATTAGATTGCGGCGTACGTAAAATGAAACTACTTGCTAACCCGCGCAAAATGCCCAGCATGGCAGGCTTCGGGCTTGAGGTAACGGGTTATTTAGAGGCGAATACCCAATAATTGCGATATCACTTTAAAAATCAATTCACTATGTTAGAATAATGCCATTGGAAAACATCAATCTCACCGGTCACTTTCTCATCGCGATGCCCGCCATGACCGATTCTTTTTTCAGCAAATCTGTTACCTTCATCTGCACGCACAATCAAGACGGTGCGATGGGCATTATGATTAACCGCCCGACCGACATTACCTTTGAGACTTTATTTGAAAAAATAAACGTAGAATTACTGAATATTGGCGTTGCAGATAAGCATGTGCTATATGGCGGGCCAGTACAGCCTGAGCGCGGCTTTGTGCTGCACGAAATAACGAATGGCGAGTGGGATAGCACAGTGCAAATTGCAAACAATATCGCGTTAACCACTTCAAAAGATATTTTAGAATCGGTGGCCATCGGTCACGGTCCTGCAAAAATGCTGGTCACTTTAGGTTATGCAGGTTGGACTTCTGGGCAACTTGAGCAGGAAATTATGCAAAATGCATGGTTATCGGTACAGGCAAACGATACTGAAACACTACACAAAATTTTATACGATACCGATTATGATGAAAAGCTATCCGCTACTTTAGCGTTATTGGGCGTTGACCCTGCGATGCTTTCTGACGTAGCGGGTCACGCTTGATGATGTTGGACACTGAAATTAACGCTACAGCTACGCAGTTGTTAATTGACAATGAGAACGTGTACGATGCCCACGCTGTGCTTAAAAGTACCGTGCTGTGTTTTGATTTTGGAGAGCAAAGAATCGGCGTAGCCGTTGGCGAACATATGTTAGCAAGCGCTAACCCACTCACCACCATCAACAGCGAAAGTAACGATGTACGCTTTGAAATAATCGGTAAATTGATTAACGAATGGCAACCTAAGCTACTGGTGGTTGGGTTACCTTTGAATGTAGATGGTTCAGCACACAACACGACTCAATTGTGTAAAAAATTCGCAAGACGCCTGAATGGCCGCTTTAATTTACCAGTGATGTTAGTGGATGAGCGTTATAGCTCTATCGAGGCCAGCGAAAAACTGAACGAAGCTGGCATCAAAGGCCGCGCGCAAAAAGAAATGCTAGATCAGGTCGCGGCACAAGGCATATTACAAAGTTATTTTAATCGCATTCAAACTTGAATTACTATGACAACAATACTCTTGATAAAAATGTACGCGTACGCAAAATGACCTCAAAAAAAATCACACTGCCTGATGCAGAAGTTTTATTGCTCACCCTTGCTGAAAAAATCAAGCCTATGTTGCAGCCAAACACGGCACTGGTCGGTATTCAAAGTGGCGGGGTTTGGCTCATGCAAAGGCTGCTAACTCTACTCGGCAGTACCATCACTGCAAATAATATCGAACATGGCACATTAGATGTGTCTTTTTATCGGGATGATTACGCACAGCGCGGCTTAAAAATTGAAACACGTCCAAGCCAGATTACCTTTGACGTTGAGGGTAAACACATCATTTTGATTGATGATGTATTCTACACCGGCCGCACAACGCGCGCCGCCATGAATGAATTGTTTGATTATGGCCGGCCTGCAAGCATCAGTTTAGTTGCCCTGATTAACCGTGGCGGTAGAGAGCTGCCGATTACCCCACAAATTACTGCAGCAGACATTGTTTTGGATGCCCATCAAAACCTGCAGCTCATTCAAAATTCCGATGGCATTTTAAGCCTTGAACTCCAAACTTCAGAGTGAACACACGCATGAAAAATCCGCAATTAGATGCTGACGGCCGCCTGAAACACCTTCTCTCTATCGAAGGGTTGCCGAAAAAAATTCTCAATCAGATTTTAGACACCGCCGAATCTTTTGTGGGTGTAGCAGAACGCGAAGTGAAAAAAGTACCGCTATTACGCGGAAAAACAGTGTGTAACTTGTTTTTTGAAAACAGCACCCGTACACGCACCACTTTTGAAATCGCCGCCAAGCGCCTCTCAGCCGATGTGATTAGCCTAAATGTGAATGCATCATCACAATCCAAAGGCGAAACTATTTTGGATACCATCAACAATTTAATTGCCATGCATGCGGACATGTTTGTGGTGCGGCATGCGCAATCGGGGGCAGCACACTTTATTGCACAACATGTGCCTTCACATATTCACGTGATTAATGCCGGTGATGGTCGTCATTCACACCCAACACAAGGCTTGCTGGACGTATTTACCATTCGCAAATATAAACCTGAATTACACAATTTACGCGTGGCGATTGTAGGCGATGTGCTGCACTCTCGCGTAGCGCGTAGTGAAATCCATGCACTTACGACACTGGGCGTGCCTGAAATTCGCGTGATTGCGCCTAAAACCCTGTTGCCCACACAAGTAGAAAAACTAGGGGTACATGTTTACCACGACATCAATACGGGGCTAAAAGATGTTGATGTGGTGATGATGCTGCGCCTGCAAAACGAGCGCATGAATGGCGCGATGTTGCCTAGCGTACAAGAGTATTTTAAAACCTACGGCCTCACCCAAGAAAGACTCGCGCTTGCTAAACCAGATGCGATTGTGATGCACCCAGGCCCGATGAACCGAGGTGTGGAAATCGACTCAAGCGTTGCTGATGGCCAACAGTCTGTTATTTTGCCACAAGTCACTTACGGCATTGCAATTCGTATGGCGGTCATGGCCATATTAGCAGGCGGTCAAGCGGGAGGGACGCAATGAATATTGTCATCAAAAATGGTCGCGTGATTGACCCAAAAAACAATATTGATAAGCAATTAGATGTCTATGTTGTAGCAGGTAAAATTGCCGGTGTCGGCGTAGCTCCCACTGGTTTTATAGCAAACCAGACGATTGATGCAGCCAACTTAGTGGTTTGCCCTGGTCTGGTTGACTTGTCTGCCAGACTTCGCGAACCAGGTGATGAACATAAAGCGAGGCTAATCAGTGAGTTAAAAGCTGCCGTTGCTGGCGGCGTGACCAGTTTAGCCTGCCCGCCAGATACCGACCCAGTACTAGATGAGCCGGGCTTAGTTGAAATGTTGCAATACCGAGCGAAACAACAAGGGCTCGCAAATGTGTATCCGCTAGGTGCCATTACGCGACAACTGCATGGCAAGGCCTTAGCTGAAATGAGCGAGCTGCAAACCGCTGGTTGCGTTGGTTTTTCACAAGCCAACATTGCCATTACTGATACGCAAGTGCTGTGGCGCGCCATGGAATATGCGGCCACATTCGGCTATACCTTATTTTTACATGCGGAAGAACCCTTTTTAGCTGCCAATGGTGTTGCACACGACGGCGAAGTCGCAACGCGCCTTGGTCTCAAAGGCATACCTAGTGCCGCTGAGGCACTTGCATTGGCCAGCATTTTGCGCATTGCCCAAGAAACTGGGGCAAAAGTGCATATCAGCAGACTTTCATCGGCAGAAGGCGTTGCTATGGTACGCACGGCAAAATCGCAAGGGCTCAATATCACTTGCGATGTCAGCGCAAACCACTTGCATCTGACCGAACATGATATTGGTTACTTCAACACCCATTGCCACCTCAAACCACCGCTACGCACGCAGCGCGATAAAGCTGCGCTCTGCCTTGGCCTGAAAGACGGCACGATAGATGCCGTTTGCTCAGACCACACCCCTGTGGATGACGATGCCAAGCTGACCACGTTTGCTGAGGCGGAAATCGGGGCAACCGGCTTGGAACTATTACTGCCGCTCACGCTGAAATGGGCGCAACAAGAAAAACTAAACCTTTCAGCTGCAATCGCCAGCATCACTTGCACACCTGCCAATATTTTGGGTATTTCTGCGGGCAATTTAAGCATCAATAGCGTTGCTGATATTTGCATCTTTGATGCCAATACCTATTGGAACGTCAATGTGAACACCATCAAAAGCCAAGGCAAAAACACGCCATTTTTAGGCTGGGAACTCGCTGGTAAAGTCATCACCACAATCGTCAATGGACAAATCGTACATACACGATCACTCGATGATTAAAATGTAAAGTATCGTACAGCATATTGCCTTTCAATTATGGCAGGTGCAAAATGCGCTTTGTAATGTGCAGATGTGCCGATAATTTAAAATGAATGTTGCCGCACAAAATAAAAAAAGTTTACATTCTTTGGTCGTTTTTAATTTAGCCTGATAGGGAGAGAAAAATGAGTGGATTTACTTGCTGTTTTTTGTGGTTTTTATTAGGGTTTGTTCTCGGCTGGTTACTCAACTGGTTATTAAAACGTTGCTGCGGCCAATGCAATACCCAACAAGCTGCACCCGTTGTTAACGCCGTTGCAGCCGCACCTGTTGCGCCAAAAGTCATTCCATTTGATTTAGCAGCCGCCAAAGCAGCCGGCTTTAATATCAGAAAAGCAGATGACCTAACAGTTGTTGAGGGCATCGGCCCAAAAATTAATGAACTACTCTTGAACGATGGCATTAAAACCTTTGCACAATTGGCAGCGACTAATGTATCTGTCATTCAAGCCATTTTAGATAAGGCAGGACCAAGCTTTGCGCTTGCAAAACCAGGCACCTGGCCACAGCAAGCTGCACTTGCCGCTGAAAATCGTTGGGCTGAACTGAAAGTATTACAGGACAACATCAAGGGTGGCGTTTAATGCCGAAATATTACGGCTAACGTCAATCACCATTAACGATTTGAAGGAGCGAGTTCTATGAGTAACTCAAAATATAATTTCTGGACATGGCTGGTAGCCATTGTTCTGGCCATTTATTTATTTTGGCAATGGCAGCACGGGCATGGTTTAGGCTCGGCTGCAGGTTGCTGCGGCGCCACAGTAGCTGAAGTACCTGCTGCACCAGTGGCTGCACCTGAAGCCGTAGCACCTGAAGCGTTTCAGTTCACTGCGGACACTGAAAAATTTCAATCTTCTGGCAATGCAGGCAGTGTGGCTTGGTATGCTAAAAATGTTGATTTAGTCAGTTGGCTAAAAGCTGGTGGCGCAGATTGGCAGGCAAGTGGTAACGACCATTCTGTAACGTTAACTGGCACGGTTGCAAATGAAGAAGCCAAAACGCAGGCAGGCAAAGATGCGCAAGCATTTTTTGGTGAAAATATTGCGATTGACAATCAACTTGTGGTTAAAGCCGCAGATCCAGTTGCCGCCATTGCACCTCCACCCGCAGCTAAACTTTACTTTGACACAGGCAAAACCGATTTAGCCAATGATGCGGAGCAAACACTTGCGCCGATTGTAGAATGGTTAAAAGCCAACGCAAGCGCTAAAGCGATTATTTCTGGCTACCACGACCCGCGTGGCAATCAGGCCGTGAATGAGGAGCTGGCTAAAAACCGTGCAAAAGCGGTCCGTGATGCACTGAAAGCAGCAGGCATTGACGAAGCGCGCATTGAGTTGCGTAAACCTGTAAGCACTGACGGTGACGGCGATCTTGCTGAAGCCCGCCGTGTGGAAGTTTCTGTAGAATAAAATTCTACAGATTAAAAAATAAAAGGCCGATGTTAACATCGGCCTTTTTTATGGCGGTAAGCTTACTCAAAACGGCGGCCAACATAGCGTTAAAAAAACATAAAAACAGCCTATTTTAACAACAACCTTTTTCGATGCTCTGCGAGCCTTGTAAATAAAAGCTCGCAGAGCATCTTTTTTTCCTCGGGCGTAAATTAGTGTGCATTAACGCAAAAGAATAAGATGTTTTTTTAAATTACACGATGCCTAAACCATCAAGTCCGGCACCCAAATCTTTACCATGCGCGGCTTTGCCTTCAAGTTTAATTTTCAGACGGATATCGTTCACAGAGTCGGCATTTCGTAGTGCATCTTCGTAGGTAATAATATCGGCTTCATGCAAATCAAACAAAGATTGGTCAAAGGTTTGCATGCCCAGTTCACGTGATTTTGCAATAATTTCTTTAATCTCGTGCACGTCACCTTTAAAAATCAAGTCAGAAATCAAAGGCGAGTTCAGCATCACTTCCATTGCCGCAACGCGGCCTTTACCCTCTTTTTTAGGGATTAACCGTTGCGAGATAAATGCGCGCGTATTCAGAGACAAGTCCATCAAAAGTTGCTGACGACGTTCTTCAGGGAAAAAGTTAATAATGCGGTCTAGCGCCTGGTTGGTGCTGTTGGCGTGCAAAGTAGCCATGCATAAATGGCCAGTTTCGGCAAAGGCGATGGCGTAATCCATTGTTTCACGGTCGCGAATCTCACCAATCAAAATCACATCTGGCGCCTGCCGTAGGGTGTTTTTCAACGCAATGTGCCAGTTATTGGTATCCACACCCACTTCACGCTGGGTAACAATACAGTTTCTGTGTTCATGTACAAACTCAATGGGGTCTTCTATGGTGATAATGTGGCCATAACTATTTTGATTGCGATAGCCTACCATTGCCGCCAGCGAGGTTGATTTACCTGAACCAGTGGCGCCGACAAAAATCACCAAGCCACGCTTGGTCATGGCCACATCTTTCAACACTTCCGGCAAGCCTAGGTCATCGAACTCAGGAATTTTTGTGGTAATCGTTCTAAATACCACGCCCACCACACCGCGCTGTATAAAAGCATTTACACGAAAACGCGCCACTCCTGGAATGCCAATCGCGAAATTACATTCGTTGGTAGCATCAAACTCAGCAGTTTGCTTATCGTTCATAATTGCACGGGCAATTTCACGCGTTTGCAGGGCAGATAGTACCTGGCTACTGACGGGTGAGAGTTTGCCATCAATTTTCATCGCAGGCGGAAACTCTGCCGTGATGAATAAATCGGACGATTTTTTTGCCAGCATTAAACGCAATAAATCAAATATAAACTTCTCTGCCTGACCTTTTTCCATCACTTATCCTTATAAAACTTTTTTAGTTTGGGGATGTTAGCCCATGATATTGTCTTTATTCGCTGCTTTAGAACGCGCCTCATTTGCAGAAACCACATTACGTTTCACTAGATCTTGCAAGTTTTGGTCTAATGTCTGCATCCCTACATTTTGGCCGGTTTGAATGGCTGAATACATTTGTGGAATTTTACCTTCGCGAATCAAGTTACGAATCGCAGGGGTGCCAATCATAATTTCATGTGCAGCCACACGCCCTTGCTCATCTTTGGTTTTCAATAATGTTTGAGAAATGACTGCACGCAATGATTCAGATAACATCGAGCGCACCATTTCTTTTTCTGCCGCAGGAAATACATCAATAATACGGTCAATCGTCTTGGCGGCTGAGCTTGTATGTAGCGTACCAAACACCATATGGCCAGTTTCTGCGGCTGAAAGTGCTAGACGGATTGTTTCTAAATCACGCATCTCGCCCACCAGAATGACATCAGGGTCTTCACGCAGTGCTGCACGTAGCGCATTATTAAATGACAAAGTATGCGGGCCGACCTCACGCTGGTTAATTAAACATTTTTTTGATTGATGCACAAACTCAATCGGGTCCTCTACCGTTAACACATGACCAAAATGATTGTCATTGATATAGTCAATCATCGCTGCCAATGTCGTGGACTTACCTGAACCCGTTGGCCCTGTCACTAAACAAAGGCCACGCGGTGTGTCAGAAATTTCTTTAAAAATAGCTGGGCAGTTAAGCGCTTCTAAAGATAAGATCTTTGACGGGATGGTACGAAAAACGCCGCCAGCACCGCGATTATGATTAAATGCATTGACGCGAAAGCGCGCCAAATTAGGAATTTCAAATGAAAAGTCGCATTCCAGTGTTTCTTCAAAGACTTTACGCTGCCCATCGCCCATGATGTCATACATCATATCGTGCACTTGGGTGTGGTCCATAGGCGGCACATTGATACGGCGAATATCACCATGCACACGAATCATCGGCGGCAAACCTGCAGAAAGATGTAAATCCGAGGCCTTGTTTTTTACTGAAAACGCAAGTAAATCTGAAATGTCCACAACTGGCTCCTGTAATAATTGATGCCGATGTTACTAAAAATGATTTAAAATAGCTATGACGTTACTGTATGTTAATCAAGAAGTTATTTCAAGATGTTAATTTACTCTATAACAAATATTAACCAACTGCATTATGACCTCAATCAATAGCCAACTGCAAGCAATTCACACGCGCATTCAATCAGTTAGGGCTGATAGTGGCTGCCCACAGCCCGTGTACGTATTGGCGGTGAGTAAATCCAAACCAGCGGCGGCTGTGCGAGAGGCTTATATTGCCGGCCAAACCATGTTTGGAGAGAATTATTTACAAGAAGCGCTCGAAAAGCAGGCACAATTGACTGACTTGCCCATTGAATGGCATTTTATTGGCCCAATTCAAAGTAACAAAACGCAGGCCATTGCCCATCATTTTTCTTGGGTACATAGTGTAGATCGGTTAAAAATTGCCCAACGATTAAATGATGCTAGGCCGATTGATTTGCCGCCATTGCAAATTTGCATACAGGTCAATATTAGCCATGAGGAAAGCAAAAGCGGCGTTCAGCCAGAAGCACTATTTGCCCTTGCAAGTGAAATTTCGCATCTCCCCCAATTAAGACTACGCGGGCTGATGGCGATTCCTGCACCAACACCAGATATTGAAGCGCAGCGAGAACAATTTAAACAAGTGCGGCGTTGCTATGAGGCGCTTATCGCAAAAGGATTTGACCTAGATACACTTTCGATTGGCATGTCAGACGATTACCCGATTGCCATCGAACAAGGTGCCACCATTGTGCGCATTGGTGCTGCCATCTTTGGCGCAAGGCAATTGCAAAGCACATGTTTAAATTGATACATAGCAATTACATAGACATTACAGCGCTACATCAATATGATAACCATAACCATTTAACAAACAGACTGGGCAACATGAGCAACCATATTCACTTTATTGGCGGCGGCAACATGGCAAGCGCCATCATTGGCGGCTTAAAAACCAACGGTTTTGACATGTCTAATATCACCGTGATAGAACCGGATGCTGAAAAACGGACACTACTCAGCGCTACTTATGGTGTACAAAATCTCGACACTTATGTCGAGAATCTCGACAGTCCATCCCGTCAAAATATCATCGTTTTAGCAGTGAAGCCGCAAATTTTACAAGAAGTATGTCAAAACCTCGCTAAAAAAATATCCAGACAATCGTCTCCGCTTATTATTTCAATTGCAGCCGGTGTGCAGTGTGCGGCTATTTCACGTTGGCTTGGCGGTTACTCTGCCATTGTGCGCGTGATGCCCAACACCCCCGCACAAATACAGGTGGGTGTTTCTGCGCTATTTGCCACTTCAGACGTAAATGATGCGCAGCGCTTGCAGGCTGAGCAAACTTTATCGGCCGTCGGAAAAACATTATGGTTAAGTGATGAGCAAAAAATGGATGCAGTAACGGCGATTTCTGGCAGCGGTCCTGCTTATGTGTTCTACTTGATTGAAGCCTTACAAGAAGCGGCAATGAAGCTTGGGCTGACCTTGGAAGAAGCGCGCTTATTGTCGATTGAAACATTCGCAGGCGCGAGTTTGCTCGCCCAACAAAGCACAACCGATATTCAGACCCTGCGCGCGCAAGTGACGTCAAAAGGGGGCACCACAGAACAGGGTATTTTAGCACTTGAAAATGCCAATACCAAAGACATTATCTTGGCCGCAGCCAAAGCTGCAGCCAAGCGCGCTAACGAACTGGGCATTCTGCTAGGAAAGGGCTAATCGTTATGCTGAATTCTATTTTTATATTCTTAATTAAGACGATACTTGATTTTTTAGCGGCGAATTTTTTGCTGCGTTTTTACCTACAACGCATTCAGGCGCCTTACCAAAACCCGCTTTCGCATAGCGTAATTGCCATGACTAATTTTGCAATTAAACCTTTGCGTAGAATTGTTCCGAGCTTAGGAAAAATAGACACTTCCAGTCTTTTGGCAGCATTCCTCAGCCAACTCATCCTCTATAGCACACTGGCTGTTAGCGGCAACTTACCGCTCATTTCAACGTTTTCAAAAGGCGCCATTTTGCTGCTATTTTCGTTGGTAGGGCTTGTAAAAATCAGCTTATATTTGGTTATGATTGTGCTGATTGTTTACGTTATTTTGGGCTGGGTCGCGCCACATAACCCTATTTCTGAAGTCTTAAACACAATGACAAAACCAATGCTTAAAACAGTAAGAAAATTTGTTCCACCGGTTAATTTTTTAGATTTGTCGCCGTTAATAGTAGGTGTACTCGCGCAGATTGCATTAATTGTAATGCAACATCTTGTGCCTTTATCGCTTTAATTTGCAATTACAAAAACAAAAGCCAAATGACGGCACAGTAATTGCTTACACAGAGGTTGCACCCATGTTTCAACGACTTGTTAACGACTTTATTTAGTTAATTGAAGACAGCGCTCAATATGACAAACCATGCAAATAATACTTTTACCAGCCTCATCAACCCTGCGCCTACCAGTGTGCAGCAAAATGGCTTGGTACCTACCAACCTGAGTGCAAAGATTTCAGAGTACTCTCAATGGCGAGATACGCTGATTGCAACCATAGACGAATACGCAAACTGGCTTAACAATGAAGACAGCATTGATTCGATTCAAGAACTACGGCTATACGACATCAAAGATACGTTAAGAAAAGATCAGCTCGTTTTAGCGTTTTTGGCGGAGTTTTCTACTGGTAAAACCGAGCTCATCAACGCGTTATTCTTTTCTGACTTTAATCAACGTTTATTGCCCAGCTCACCCGGCCGCACAACAATGTGCCCAACAGAAATTTTCTGGAACGAACTGGACGAACCTTCGATTCGCCTTTTACCGATGGAAACCCGCCAAACGGACGACTCCATTACTTTTTTAAAAACCACACCTGAAATCTGGCACAAAATCCGTTTGGACATTTCATCAGCCGAGTCGATGAAAGAATCACTGGAAGTGTTGGCACAAAAGAGAAATGTTGATTTAGCCACCGCCAAAAGACTGGGGTTTTGGAACGAAAATGACAGTACGATGACCCGATCGCTTGCTGAAAATGGCACCGTTGAAATTCCGGCATGGCGCCATGCGTTGGTAAACTACCCGCACCCACTGCTAAAAGATGGCTTAGTGGTGATTGATACACCGGGCCTGAATACCATGGGTGCCGAGCCTGAACTGACGCTTAGCATCATCCCTAGCGCGCACGCCGTGTTGTTTTTAACCTCAACAGACACTGGCATCACAAAATCTGACATGCAGATTTGGACAGAATACGTACAAAAACGCGCCTCGCACAAATTGGTGGTGCTTAATAAAGTGGATACTTTGTGGGATGGTTTGGAAACACCCGCAGAAGTGGATGCCATTATTTTCCGACAAAAACAAAATACCGCACGCGAACTTGGGCTTGATGCGCGCAATGTGTTTGCCATGTCGGCGCAAAAAGCCTTGCTTGCTAAAATCAGAAAAGATGACGCCCTACTAGCACGTAGCGGGATTGGCTTGCTTGAAGACGCACTCGCAAACCAGCTGATTGATGCAAAACATGAAATTCTAGGCCGCGCCGTTATTACAGAATGCTCGAACATGATTCGCTCTACGCGTAAAATTGCGCAAATGCGTGTAAAAGACAGCAAAAGCCAACTAGAAGAATTAAAGGCTATGCAGCTCAAAAACCGTGATTCTGCCAAAGAAATTCTGGCCAACGTGGTTGCAGAGCGCAAACGTTACGAAGCTTCACTGTTGTCATTTAACCAAGGCAGTGAAAAAATCAAACGCTTGGGCGATAAATTATTACGCCATTTAAGCTTGGGTTATTTAGACACTACGCTAGCGCGCACGCGCCAAGATATGGGCGACAGCTGGACAACGGTTGGCCTGAATAGAAGCATGAAAGAACTCACCACGCTTGCAAATAACCTTGCTGAAGAAATCACCCTTGAAGGCAAAACCATTAAACAGCAAGCGGATGATTTATATCATTTATTCTGGAGCAAACACGGCTTTGAAAAAACCGAGGCCATTGCGCTCGATATGAGTAAATTTACAAAATCCATGCAGATGCTTGAAAAAGTGACTTCTGATTTTTGTAGTGACCCCATCAACATTCTGACAGAAAAACACTTTTTGATTCGCCGCTATTATTTAGGCTTAGGCGCGCAAATACAGGCAACTTTTGAAGAAGCTCATACAGACTGTACGCGCTGGCTCAACTTTGTGATTGATGAACTCAAAACACAAATCAACAGCCACAAAAAATCACTTGATGAGCGTGCAGAAACATTGATGCAATCACACAGCAGCGCCGACCAGTTGATACAATATTTAGAGAAAACTGAAAAAGAATACTACAAGCTACTTCAACGCTCGAGTGAATTGGATGGCATTTTGCTGAAGCTCATGCGCTCTACCAAATTTAGGCCTGAAAAACCGAAAGCGGCTGAATTAGGCGCGCCAGAATTAAATTTAAGCGGCTTTAATCAAGCGACATTGTCAGCCAATGCAGTGCTCAATAACACACAAACACAGACCCTTAATTAACCCAACCCTTTTGCATGCCTCTGGAAGCCTTTATTTATAAGGCTCGCAGGGCAGCAAAATTCTCTCGGCTTTAAAATACTGCTTTTAGCATGATTTTTTCGATGTTTTACATCAAAATAATATCAAACGATTCTTGGCTGTAATTCGCTTCCACTTGCAAAGAAATTGGTTTAGCAATGAAATCGGATAAATTGGCCAGATTTTGTGACTCTTCTTCCAATAACATTTCAATTACTTTGGGCGCGGCTAATACGCGCAATTCACGCGCATTAAACTGGCGTGCTTCTTTAAGCAACTCGCGCATAATTTCATAACACACGGTTTGTGCTGTTTTAAGCTCGCCGCGCCCTTGGCAGGTTGTGCATGGCTCACACAAAATGTGCGCTAAACTCTCACGCGTGCGTTTGCGCGTCATTTCTACTAAACCGAGTGGCGTAAACCCGTTTACGCCTGTGCGGGCACGGTCGCGGGCGACTTCTTTTTGCAACTCTTCCAGCACAGCTTCGCGTTGGCTATCTTCATCCATATCAATAAAATCGATGATAATGATGCCGCCCAAGTTGCGTAATCGTAACTGGCGCGCAATGGTTTGCGCCGCTTCAAGATTGGTTTTAAAGATGGTATCGGAAAGATTTTTGCCACTGACAAAACTGCCGGTATTCACATCCACCGTGGTGAGCGCCTCAGTTTGGTCAAAAATCAAATAGCCGCCCGACTTTAACGCCACTTTGCGCGACATGGCGTTTTCAATTTCTTGCTCGATATTATATAAATCAAACAGCGGTCGTTCACCCTGATAATGCATCAGTTTATTCACCGCAGTCACGGCATAGACATTGGCGAAATCCACCAATTTTTGGTAGGTTTCACTCGAATCCACCCGCACGGCTTCTGTGGTTTCGCACAGCACATCACGCAGGGCGCGCATGGGTAAATTCAAGTCCTGAAAAATCAATGCGCGCTCGGGCACTTGCGTACTTTTAGATTGAATGTGCGCCCAGGTTTTAGTTAAATAATCAATATCGGCCAGCAATTCAGCATCTGTTGCAGTTTCTGACATGGTACGAATAATATAGCCGCCTGCATAATTTTCAGGCAGCAAGCCAATCAGGCGTACTCTAAGCTGCTCGCGCTCGGCTTCATCTTCAATACGTTGCGACACGCCAATGTGTTCTTGCTGTGGCAAAAACACTAAAAACCGCCCGGCGATGCTGATTTGCGTGGTAAGCCGTGCGCCTTTGGTGCCGATGGGTTCTTTAATTACTTGCACCATGAGCGACTGGCCTTCGTGCAGCACACTTTGAATAGTTAAAGGTGGTTCGGAGCGACTGCACTCAAAAATATCGCCTGCATGTAAAAATGCTGCACGTTGGAGGCCAATTTCAACAAAGGCCGACTGCATGCCGGGCAACACGCGGCAGACGACGCCGCGATAAACATTGCCGACCAAGCCTAATGATGAACTGCGTTCAATTTGAAGCTCTTGCACCACGCCATTTTCTATCATGGCGATACGGGTTTCCTGCGGGGTGACGTTAATTAAAATTTCTTCGCTCAATGTGTACTCACTTACTTCATTTTTTTAAATCGAATGACATGACTATAGCGCAATCAGCCCGTGTTTTCTTAGCAGATTGGCTGTTTCATAGACGGGCAAGCCCATCACACCGGTATAGCTGCCCTCAATGCGGGTAATCCATGCGCCCGCCAACCCTTGTATGCCATAACTGCCTGCTTTATCACGATGCTCGTTTGAGGCAAGATAATGTTCGATTTGCGCAGATGACAATTCCATCATTTCAACAAGCGTTGTCGAAAGCACAACGTCAATCGCATCTGCAAAAGCCAGTGCTACCGCAGTATGCACTTGATGGGTACGCCCCGATAATGTTTGTAACATTTGGCGCGCATCTTGGTCATCTTCAGGTTTACCCAGCACTTTACCCGCGATGGCAACAGTAGTATCGGCCGCCAAAACCGCATGCCTGCGTTGCGCGCCAGATAAGTTTTTTAAGCAAGCTTCGGCCTTTTCTTGAGCAAGCCGCTTCACATACGCTTCTGGCAACTCATGGCTTAACTGTGCCTCATCAATATCGGCTGGTACGATTTCACAAGTAAGGCCTAACTGCTTTAATAATTCCACACGTCGTGGGCTGCGCGAGGCAAGGTAGAGGGTTGCTGATGTCACGATAATATTTCACATATTTATTTTATTAAGTCAGCACTTTAATTTACTATGCGTCAAATGACAAAGATTTCGTGATTTAAGTTTAGGGCACCTCTATATAATTAAAACGGAGTGATATGACAGACTGGCCTGCACTTTTTAAAATTACCATTGCATTATTTGCCATTGTTAACCCAATTGGCAGCGTGCCTATTTTTATTAGCGCCACGCATGGCTGGAGTGAGGCTGACCGTGCCAAAACAGCCAAAACAGTTGCATTCACGGTGTTTATTGTGCTGGCCATTTCCGCATTTTTTGGCGATATGATTCTCGACTTTTTTGGCGTCACCATCCCGTCCTTTCAGGTCGGCGGTGGAATTTTGTTAATGCTGATTGCCATATCAATGATGCACGGCAAACAAAGCGGCACAAGACAAACACCCGAAGAAGCGCAAACGCTGGCAGAGCGTGAAGTCATTGCCATTGTGCCATTAAGCATTCCGCTACTTGCAGGGCCGGGTGCCATTAGTAATATGATTATTGCCGCACAACAAAATAGCAGCTTTGCCGGGCACCTTTCTTTAATTGCGCCCATTTTTTGCATCAGCTTGATTATTTGGCTGGTGTTGAAACTAGCCGTGGTAATTTCAAAAAAACTTGGCACCATCGGCATCAACATTGTCACCCGCCTCATGGGCCTCATTTTAGCGGCCATGGCGGTGGAGTTTATTGCACACGGTTTGCATGGTTTATTTCCAGCGCTTGCTGTTATCAGCCCCTAAAACCACAAAGAACATTCAACCCAAGCGCAATTGAGCGCTTCGAGTTAAAATAGCGCTTATATCAATATTCAAGACCAATACCATGCAATGGATGCCACATGCCACCGTCGCGGCAATGATTGAGAAAAACGGAAAGTTTCTTTTGGTGGAGGAAACCACCGATCGCGGTAACCGTTTTAACCAGCCTGCGGGCCATTTAGAAGACAATGAAACCCTGCTAGAGGCCGTGGTACGCGAAACGCTGGAAGAAACTGCATACGACTTTACGCCAGAAGCCCTGCTTGGTGTTTATCACTGGAAGCATGCACATAACGACACCACATATTTACGTTTTGCCTTTATTGGCAAGGTTGGCACGCATTATCACGCGCAGCCGCTGGACGACGGCATTATTCGCGCTGTGTGGATGACCGTTGATGAAATCCGCAATCAGGCGCATTTAATGCGTAGCCCGCAAGTGCTAACGTGTATTGAAGACTATTTGGCAGGCAAGCAATTTCCGTTATCGGTACTGACGCATTTATAGAGAAGACTCAACATGAATTTAAACAAAGTGCAGAAAAGAAGAATTGTCGTCGGCCTGTCAGGTGGCGTAGATTCAAGCGTGACAGCTTTATTGCTCAAACAGCAAGGCTATGACGTGACTGGCCTTTTCATGAAAAACTGGGAAGATGACGACACGGATGAATACTGTTCCAGCAAACAGGATTTAATTGATGCCGTATCGGTGGCGGATAAAATTGGCATTGATATTGAAGCAGTGAATTTTAGTGCCGAATACAAAGACCGCGTATTTGCCAATTTTTTAAGCGAATATAAAGCAGGTCGCACACCTAACCCTGATATTTTATGCAATGCCGAAATTAAATTTAAGGCATTTTTAGACCATGCCATGGGTTTGGGCGCAGATTTAATCGCCACCGGCCATTATGCACAAGTGCGCGAAAACCCGTTGCAGGCAGGGCAATATCAGTTGCTGAAAGCAGATGACGGCAGCAAAGACCAAAGTTATTTCTTATATCGCTTGAACCAAGCGCAATTGAGCAAAACCTTGTTCCCTTTGGGGACGTATCTTAAGCGAGAGGTGCGCGAAATCGCACGTGAAGCAGGCTTAATCAATGCTGAGAAAAAAGATTCCACGGGCATTTGCTTTATTGGCGAGCGGCCTTTTCAGGAATTCTTAAGCAAATATTTGCCACGTGAACCCGGCGACATTAAAACACCCGAAGGCAAAGTGGTTGGAAAACATGAAGGCCTGATGTACTACACCCTCGGCCAGCGCCAAGGCTTAAAAATTGGCGGTAGCCGTGAAAGTAACGGCGAACCATGGTTTGTGGCGGCAAAAGACATGGATAAAAATGAGCTGATTGTCGTGCAAGGCCATGAACATCCGCTTTTATTAAATGATGGCCTGAAAGCTGGACAACTGCACTGGATTAGCGAAGAACAGCCCATCACCAATTGGGTGTATGCCGCTAAAACACGCTATCGCCAGCCCGACGCCCCGTGTGAGATTGATAAAATTTCAGCCGAGGAAGTGGAAATTAAATTCGGCCAAAAACAATGGGCCATTACGCCCGGGCAATCGGCCGTGGTGTATGAAAGCAATGTTTGCCTAGGTGGCGGTATTATCACTGCCGCAATCTGATTAAAAGTTCGGTGGTATTATGATGTCAGCCATTTAACGTCACGTGAAAGTAAGTACATGCCATATTTTTTAGGTAGCATTCACATTTTAATCGCGCTGTTTTTTGCCGTGCATGCCATCCGCACCGGCCGCCAAATGTATTGGTTGCTCATTTTATTTTCATTCCCCTTATTGGGCAGTGCGGTGTATTTTTTTGCAGAATATTTACCCAGCTCAAAAATGGATCGGGGCGTAAAGCAAGTATCAAACATCGCCTTGCAACTGCTTGACCCCACGCGTGAACTACGCGAAGCCAAGCAAGCCTTTGAACTCACCCCCACAGTACAAAACAGAATGCGCCTCGCTGCCGCACTCGATGGCGCCGGGGAATATGCAGAAGCCGTAAAGCAGTTTGACGCTTGCTTAAACGGCCCATTTGCAGATGACCCTGAAGTTGTTTTTGGCGCCGCAAAAGCCAAGTTTCACAACCAGCAACCGCAACTCGCTATTCCATTATTGCTAGACATTCGCGCTAAACAAGCCAGTTTCAGAACAGAAGAACTCGGCGTATTGCTGGCGCAAAGCTACGCCGCCAGTGGCGACAACAGCAATGCACTAAAAGAATTTAACTACGCGGCAGAAACGTTTGGTTCGGCAGAAACACGGTTGCAGTTTGCGCTTTGGGCGGTGAGCGCCAATGACATTGAAAAAGCCAAAAACCTACGCGCCACGCTAGAGAAAGACTGGCAACATTGGAACAAACATACGCGCGGTTTGTATAAAGCATTATTTAACCAGCTCGATGCCGCGTTGTCGGCCAAATAAAACGCAGTTAAAAAGCTATTTTTAAAGGCACGTTTCTTCCCGAGAAAAAAATGATGCTCTGCGAGCCTTTATTTATAAGGCTCGCAGAGCATCGAAAAAGGTTGGTGTTAAAAAAGGCTGTTTTGGCCTACTTTTTACCTAACTGTTTTCTGCATTTTTATTGGGCACATTTGGCAAACCGAGTACATAAACTAAAAAGCCAATCACTTGAATCGCCATCGCCACAAAACCCACCATTGAGAGCAGTTGAATTTTCTCTTGTAACACAATGGTTGATTCAAACCACCTAAACTCAATCATGATTCGAATCACAAAAGAGATAAGCGTTGTGATGAGCAGGCCACCAAAAAACACGCCCGCAGGAATCAATTTTGTGCGAAAAAACAGCAAGCCTGCCGCAAATAAAAATAAAAAACTCAGCAGCACTTGGCCATAAGAAGCCAGCACTTTTAAAGCGCCCAACACCATTTCTAGATATAGCTGGTTAGCTGACATGGCAAACCCTTTCAAAAAAGCCAGTTAAGTGCTTGATTATTAAGCGACCGGCATAGTCTGCTTAAAACTGGCGCGCTTAACAAGCACACTGTAATGCTTGGCTAAATTGGGGTAACTTTCTTGCCAATTCAAATGTGCAACGCGCAAATCTAAATAGCCCAGCGCGCAGCCTAAAGCAATATCTGCCAGACTGAATTTTTCATTCACACACCATTTTTTCTTGGCTAAATCAAGGTTAAGCACATTGAGGCCACGCGTGACTTTATCAAACTGCTTTTCAATATGCGCGCTGGATTGCTGGGCTTCTGGTTTGCGCTGTTCAAGCATCACAGAAACGGCCGCATCACAAACGCCATCAGCCAGCGCCTCCCAGCGGCGCACTTTAATTTTGGCGGTGAGGTCTTGCGGAATTAAATGTGCGAGCGGCGTGCGATTGTCTAAATATTCCACAATCACCCGTGAATCATACAGGCTTTCGCCATCAGGCAGCACCAGCACGGGTACTTTACCAAGCGGGTTATATTGCTTGACTGGGCAGTCTGGGTCAGCCAACACCACTTCAAGCAGGCCAATTTGAATGCGCTTTTCGAGCGCCACAATACGCACTTTGCGCGCGTACGGACTATTGACGGTGTAGAACAGTTTCATGGCTTGAACCTTTTTGTATTTTCACAATTAAACAACAAAGCTGTGCTGCTTAACAATCTAAAGATATTGATAATAAGTTTATTTGCTGAATTTTGCACGTTGATAGCATTATAATTCAACCAACACTTTTAACACATATAACAGCACCAGTTACTTATGACACTTTTTAGCCAACATTACCCGCCATTTTCAAGTGCATTTTACGCGCTGGTGGATAGCCAAGTGCAAGTAGCACTTGCCGAAGATGTCGGCACGGGCGACCTCACTGCGGCACTGGTGCCGGCCGAGCAACACGTCACTGCCAGCATTATTGCGCGCGAGCCAGCTATTATATGCGGGCAAGACTGGGTGAATGCCTGCTTTTTGCAAACAGATGCCAACATTCACATTCAATGGTTAATTACCGAAGGCGAGCATGTTCAACCTAAGCAAGTGTTGTGCAAAATAACGGGGCCAGCCCGCGCACTGTTAACCGCTGAACGCTGTGCTTTGAATTTTCTGCAAACGCTTTCAGCCACGGCAACGCATACCAGACGCTATGTAGATGCCATTACCGGCACGCAAGCACAAATATTTGACACGCGCAAAACACTGCCGCATTTACGCCTAGCGCAAAAATATGCCGTAACAGTGGGCGGCGGGCAAAATCAGCGCCTAGCTTTATACGATGGCATTTTAATTAAAGAAAATCATATTGCCGCCGCTGGTGGCATTGCCGAGGTGATGACTGCGGCACAGGCTGCGAGTTCCGGTAAGAGCGTACAAATTGAAGTAGAAAACCTTAAACAGCTTGAAGAAGCCCTCGTTGCAGGTGCAACTTCTGTCTTATTAGATAATTTTAGCCCTGCACTGCTCACAGAAGCCGTTGCGCTTAATGTGCAATTAGGCAAAAAAGCGTTATTAGAAGCTTCTGGCGGCATTACGCTAGACAATGTGCGTGAAATCGCGCTCACAGGGGTTGACCGCATTTCAATCGGCGCCATTACCAAAAATGTCATTGCCATCGATTTATCAATGCGAATTCAGCACTAGGCTTGTAAATACTGCTTTTTCATGCAGAATAGACAAGTAACTAACAAAACGCGGCATATTTTTTGCATGCTTGTTTGTAATCAACATGACAAAGGCAACACCCATGAATAAACCTGTTGTACTCAGCAACCCTACCGGTCGCCTCACGCTGGGCGATGTGCTACGCATGTTGGTAAATGACGGCATGGTTGATAAAGTACAAGCTGAAAAACTTTATAAAGACCGTAAGCTAGATAGCTCAAAACTACACCCACTGGTGGTGATAGGCGAACAAAAATGGAAAAACCTGCTGCCGCCGCACAAAGCTTTTACGGTGGAAGCCTTGTCCCACTGGCTGGCCGCGCGTGCAGGCTTAGATTTTTATCATATTGACCCGCTCAAACTCGACTTTGGCGCCGCCGCCAAGTTGTTCGCGCAAGGTTATGCCGAGCGTTTAAAAATTATGCCGATAGGTGCAAAAAATGGTGAAGCGATTATCGCCACCACCGAACCCTTCAGCACAGAATGGATACCAGACCTTGAGCGCCTGCTCAAAATGAAGGTCAAACTAGTGGTTGCCAATCCGCTCGAAGTCAGCCGCTATTTACCCGAAATTTACAATTTAGCCCACTCAATGAGCGCGGCCGATGCCTCTAAAGCTGGGCAAATCGTTGGCGTACAAAATTTTGAGCAATTGGTTGAGCTTGGTAAAGACAAAAACCTGGATGCCAACGAGCAACATGTGGTGAATATTGTCGACTGGTTGTTCAAATATGCCTTTGAACAACGCGCGAGTGACATCCACCTAGAACCACGCCGCGGCATGGGCTTTATGCGTTTTAGAATCGATGGCGTATTGCATCAGGTGTATCAGTTGCCGCCCAACATCATGAATGCCATCACCAGCCGCATTAAACTGCTGGGCCGCATGGACATGGTGGAAAAACGTCGCCCGCAAGATGGCCGCATTAAAACCTTAGCCGCAAATGGGCAAGAAATTGAGCTGCGTTTATCCACCATGCCAACCGCGTTTGGTGAAAAATTAGTCATGCGTATTTTCACGCCCGAAGTCTCGGCCAGCGACTTCTTAACGCTGGGGTTTTCAAAAGCGCAAGCGGCCACCTGGAACACTTGGACAAAAGTGCCAAACGGCATTATTTTAGTCACAGGTCCAACCGGTTCAGGCAAAACCACCACGCTCTATGCCACGCTACGCCAGCTTGCCACGCCAGAAGTCAACGTGTGTACGGTTGAAGAACCAATTGAAATGGTTGAGCCAGCGTTTAACCAAATGCAGGTGCAAAGCAATATCGGCCTCAATTTTGCCGACTGTATTCGTACGCTCATGCGGCAAGACCCAGACATTATTATGGTGGGCGAGATTCGCGATTTAGAAACTGCCGACATGGCCATACAAGCTGCGCTGACTGGCCATCTGGTGCTCTCTACCCTGCACACCAACGACTCGCCCTCTGCGGTGACCCGCCTGCTTGATTTAGGCGTGCCTTCTTACCTGATTCACTCTACCGTACTAGGCATTATGGCGCAACGCTTGGTGCGCACGCTTTGCTCAAGTTGCAAAGCACCCGCACCCATTGAGCAAGCCGAGTGGGATAAACTGGTCGGCGACTTTAAACTCGCCAAGCCCGAGCATATATACAAACCCGTTGGCTGCTTGGAATGCCGCAACACCGGCTTTAGAGGCCGTAGCGGCATTTATGAAATGCTCACCATCACGCCAACATTACGCAAACTGATTATGCCCGATACCAACCTAGCCGACCTGACCAAGCTGGCCCAACGAGAAGGCATGCAGCCGTTGATTATCAACGGGGCTGAAAAAATTGCCGCTGGCATCACCACGATTGAAGAGTTATTAAAAGTGGCGCCGCCACTTGAGCAGGATTAAAGCGCCTGCAAAATAAACTTAGCGCGCTTTAAGTATAGAAAATACGCACATTTTTAAACCTGAAAATTACGCTAAAAATAGAACAAAAACCCTCGAGAAAAAATTTCCCCTCTGCAAGCCTTTATCTATAAGGCTCGCAGAGCATCGAAAAAGGTTGTGCGAAAAAACCCTTTAATAATAAGGTTTTTTTCACGCCTAAAGACGCACCGCAATTAGTGGTTTCAGTATTATTTTCAGCTAAATCTATGTGCGACCAATCAAGCTATGTTCCTTGACCAAATAGCCTCAAACCGTTAATCTACAGGGTTACCAATATAATCAATAAAATTAATAAATTTAAGCATATAAGTTTTATGGCAAACACTCAAAAAATCACTGGCGCAGATATTGTAATTCGATGTTTGGAGCAGGAAAAAGTCAAATTCGTATTTGGCTATCCTGGTGGCGCAGTCTTACACATCTACGACGCGATTTACAATCAAGATTACTTTAAGCATATTTTAGTGCGTCACGAGCAAGCCGCCGTGCACGCGGCCGATGCTTTTTCACGCGCTACGGGTGAAGTGGGTGTGGCACTGGTCACATCAGGCCCAGGGGCAACCAATGCCATTACCGGTATTGCCACGGCTTATATGGACTCTATTCCACTGGTGGTCATCAGCGGCCAAGTGCCAGTACCGGCCATTGGTTTAGATGCCTTCCAAGAGGTAGACATGGTTGGCGTGACGCGCCCATGCGTAAAACATAACTTTTTGGTAAAAGATGTTAAAGACATTGCCCTCACCATGAAAAAGGCTTTTCACATTGCCAGAACAGGCCGCCCAGGCCCGGTAGTGGTGGATATTCCTAAAGACATTACGGCACATTTGAGCGAATTTATTTACCCAGACACGGTTGAAATGCGCTCATACAACCCAGTGACTAAAGGCCACAGCGGACAAATCAAAAAAGCAGTTAAATTACTGCTTGAAGCGAAACGTCCGATGGTCTACACCGGTGGCGGTGTAGTTCTGGGTGATGCCTCTGAAGCGCTTGTAAAGCTTGTGCGCGCATTAGGCGTGCCTGTCACCAATACCTTAATGGGCCTAGGCGGCTACCCTTCTACCGACCCGCAATTTGTCGGTATGCTTGGCATGCACGGCACTTATGAAGCCAATATGGCGATGCAAGACTGTGATGTGTTGCTGGCGGTTGGCGCACGCTTTGACGACCGCGTGATTGGCAACCCCAAACACTTTTTTAATAAGTCTCGCACCATTATTCACATCGATATTGACCCCTCTTCCATCTCAAAACGGGTGAAAGTAGACGTACCGATTGTAGGTGATGTGAAGTCTGTGCTGGCTGAAATGAACGAGCTTGTTGCTGCTGAAAACCCCAAGCAATCTTCCGCTTTAAAAGCATGGTGGGCGCAAATTGACTCATGGCGCAGCAAACTATGCCTTGATTACGACAATAGCAACGGCTTGATCAAACCGCAGTATGTGATTCAAAAACTGTGGGAAGTTACCAAAGGCGAAGCCTATGTGACGTCCGATGTTGGTCAGCACCAAATGTGGGCAGCGCAATACTACAAGTTTGACAAACCGCGCCGCTGGATTAACTCGGGCGGCCTCGGCACGATGGGCGTTGGCTTACCGTACGCGATGGGCTGTCAATTTGCCGACCCTACCGCGCAAGTGGCCTGTGTGACGGGTGAAGGCAGTATTCAAATGAATATTCAAGAGCTTTCAACCTGCAAGCAATACCACTTGCCGATTAAAGTGATTTTGCTCAATAACCGCTATTTAGGCATGGTGCGTCAATGGCAAGAGTTCTTTTATGAAAACCGTTACTCCGAGTCTTACATGGATAGCCTGCCTGACTTTGTGAAACTGGCAGAATCTTACGGCCATGTTGGCATGCAAATTACGCAACCGGGTGACGTTGAAGGCGCATTAAAAGAGGCATTTGCCATGAAGTCGCGTTTTGTATTTATGGATTTTATTACCGACCAAAAAGAAAATGTATTCCCAATGATTGAGGCAGGCAAAGGTTTGTCTGAGATGATTTTGGCGAATGATATTGGTGCGGAGGATTTATAATGCGTCATATTATTTCATTGTTAATGGAAAACGAATCAGGTGCACTTTCACGCGTATCAGGTTTATTTTCTGCGCGCGGTTACAATATTGAGTCCCTCACCGTGGCTGCGACTGAAGACCCCACTTTGTCACGCATGACCATTGTAACGGCAGGCTCAGACGAAGTGATTGAGCAAATTATCAAACAGCTGAATAAGCTGATTGATGTTGTGAAAGTACTTGATTTAAACGACGGAAAATTCATTGAACGTGAATTGATGTTGGTTAAAGTAAAAGCCACAGGCGCGTTTCGTGAAGAAATGAAACGCATGTGCGATATATTCCGCGGCCGCATTATCGATGTGGCTGATGGTAGTTTTACAATTGAGCTTACCGGCTCAGGCACCAAGTTAGACGCTTTTATCGAAAGTTTAGATAAAGCTGCAATCCTCGAAACCGTACGCACTGGCGCATCGGGCATCGGGCGCGGCGACCGAATTTTAAAAGTTTAATCAGTCAATGTAAAAAGTGAAAGGTGAATAGTGAAACGTATTAACCCAACGTGGTTGTTACATTTCATATTTCACATTTCACATTTCACGAAATTTAATACAATTTACGGAGCAAATAATGAAAGTTTATTACGACAAAGACGCTGACCTTAGTTTAATCAAAGGTAAAAAAGTAACGATTGTAGGTTACGGTTCACAAGGCCATGCACACGCTGCAAACTTAAAAGATAGCGGCGCAAACGTCACTATCGGCCTTCGCAAAGGTGGCAGCTCTTGGGCAAAAGCCGTGGCTGCTGGCCACAACACATTAGAAATTGCTGATGCAGTGAAACAAGCGGATGTTGTAATGGTGTTATTACCAGACGAAACCATGGCAGCCATTTTTGATGCGGAAATCGCACCAAACTTACAAAAAGGCGCAGCGTTGGCATTTGCACATGGCTTTAACATTCACTACAACCAAATCGTGCCACGCGCAGATTTAGACGTGATCATGATTGCCCCTAAAGGCCCAGGCCACACTGTGCGTTCAGAATACCTTAAAGGTGGCGGTGTGCCTTCTTTAATCGCAGTTTATCAAGACAAATCTGGTAAAGCCAAAGACATCGCTCTTTCTTACGCTGCTGCGAACGGCGGCACTAAAGGCGGCGTGATTGAAACGGATTTCCGTGAAGAAACTGAAACAGACTTGTTCGGCGAACAAGCAGTCCTCTGTGGTGGCGCGGTTGAGCTAGTAAAAGCCGGCTTTGAAACTTTAGTTGAAGCAGGTTACGCGCCAGAAATGGCCTACTTTGAATGCTTGCACGAATTGAAATTGATTGTTGATTTGATGTACGAAGGTGGCATTGCCAACATGAACTACTCAATTTCGAACAACGCGGAATACGGTGAATATGTGACTGGCCCTAAAGTGATTAATGATGAGTCACGTTACGCCATGCAAGAATGTTTAGCCAACATTCAAAACGGCAACTATGCAAAACAATTCATCTTAGAAGGCCGCACTAACTACCCAGAAATGACTGCGCGTCGTCGTTTAAATGCAGCGCACCCAATTGAGCAAGTGGGCGGCCAATTACGCGCCATGATGCCTTGGATTGCGAAAAATAAATTAGTAGATCAATCGAAGAATTGATCAACATTAAATGTCACAATCGAAGAACTAATCTATTTCAGCCGATGTAAATTAGGCGGGATGCTAAATCAGCACCCCGCTTTTTTATTAGGAAAAAAAGTATGAAGCTCGCTGTTTTATTACAATACTTAATGCCCAAACAAGCCATTACCGCACTGGCCGGCAAGCTCGCCCATTTAGAAGGCGGCAATACCACCACCGCGGTGATACGCTGGTTTGTGATGCGTTATCAGGTCAATATGAATGAGGCTGCTAACCCGGACATTTCGAGCTACCGCACATTTAACGAGTTCTTCACGCGCCCATTAAAAGCAGGTGCGAGGCCGATTGCAAAGGCTAAGTTTATTTGCCCTGTGGACGGTGCCATCAGCCAGTTTGGAAAGATTGAACAAGACCAGATTTTTCAGGCCAAAGGCCACACTTATTCAATAACAGCGCTAGTTGGTGGCAATCAATTGCTGGCAAATCAATATGAAAATGGCCACTTTGCCTGCCTGTATTTAAGCCCAAAAGATTACCATCGCATCCACATGCCTTGCGATGGCAAATTAAAAAGTATGACCTACGTGCCGGGCGACTTATTTTCAGTCAATCCGACCACCGCAGAAGGTGTGCCTGGTTTATTTGCAAGAAATGAACGGGTAGTTTGCGAATTTTCTTCGGCACAACACGGCAGCTTTGTGATGGTATTGGTTGGCGCCACCATCGTGGGCAGTATGGCAACCGTGTGGCACACGGCTAAAGACCGCATCATCAACCCGCCGCGCCAGCCCAACGTTCACACTTGGGATTACAGCGACCAAAATATCCATTTAAAACAAAACGATGAAATGGGAAGATTCTTGCTAGGCTCGACGGTTGTCTTGCTTTTTCAGCAAGACGCATTGCAATTTAATGCAAATTGGCAACCAGCTCGTGCAGTAAGGCTTGGCGAGGTAATGGGCAATTGATAATTGTAGGCACGATTTAAAAATCGCGCCTAGAAATGTGACTTTCCACCCTTACTATGCAAATGTGGCGCCAACTCATTCAGCGCCATTTCATACACCTTGCGCTTAAACTCAATCACATCTTCAAGCGGCACCCAATAGTCATTCCATCGCCATGCGTCAAATTCTGGCTGGTCGGTTGCTCGGAGCGAAACATCGGTATCACGCCCAATAAGGCGCAACAAATACCAAATTTGCTTTTGGCCTTTGTAGCTGCCGCGATACTCGCGCTTAACCCAGGTGGTGGGCACTTCATAGCGCAACCAATCTTTGGTGCGGCCTAAAATTTGCACATGCTCAGGCTTTAAGCCTACTTCTTCCATGAGTTCACGATACATGGCCTGCTCTGGGCTTTCCCCGTGGTTGATACCACCTTGTGGAAACTGCCAAGCATGCTCACGAATACGCTTACCCCAAAACACCTGATTGTTGGCATTACAAATAATAATGCCAACATTTGGGCGAAACCCATCTCGATCTAACATTGCGTTATGCTACCTAAAATATTTAGTGCAATTTTTTCACATTTCGGCCATTATTGAAAGTGACCATTTACATATAAATCGTAACCTCATGAATCGATACATAAAAAATTTTAGCAAATTTTTAATCTTGACGGCAAGCCTCATGCTGGAAGCATGCAACGCCGCCAATGATTCAGTGCAACACAGCAGTTTTGCCTATATTACCAATCAAGGTGAACATACGGTCTCGGTCATTAACACCGAAACCAATCAAGTCACCAGCACAATTTCAGTAGGCAAAGCGCCTGTGGGCGTGGCTGTTTCTACTCAATTGCAACGGGCTTATATTTCAAATGTTGAAAGCCAAGATATTTCGGTGATTAACACACAAACAAATACCGTAATTGATACCATCAAAATCAAAGGCTCACCCGTTGGCCTTGCCTTAGCGCCTGATGACAGCACCTTATATGTGGCCGATTGGTTTGAAAATCGCGTGCTGGCTATCAATACGCTTGACCCTCAAAAGGTGCGAGAAATCAAAGTGGGCGATGCGCCCGCTGGCCTAGTGGTAAGCCCCGATAGCAAAACCCTCTACATTAGTAATCGTGATAGCAATGATATTGCAGTCATTGACACCAAAACGCTTACGATTCAAAAACGCATTGCCGTTGGCAAGCACCCTTTTGGCATTGCGCTCAGCAAAAGCGGCAAAACGCTCATTAGCGTAAATGTAATGGACGATAGCGTGAGCGTGATTAACCTGCACAACAACACGCTACAGACCATCAAAGTGAGTTATCACCCCTATTGCGCGGTGCTCACAGATGACGAAAACACACTCTATGTCACCAACACACAAGATGACAGCGTGAGCGTGATTGATATGCGCACACAAAAAACCATTGCCACCATTGGCGTAGGCAGCACGCCTGAAGGCATTAGCCTAAACCCCGCCAACCAGCGCGCCTACGTTGCCAACTGGGGCAGCAATAATGTGAGCGTGATAGACACCAACACCAATACATTAATCGCCACCATTAAAACAGGTGAAAAAAGTCGGGCATTTGGGAATTTTATATTGCCCAAACAATAAAAGCGCAAATTCTACAACTATAAATTACTGTTAAATTTCTTTTGAAAAGTAACGTATAAAACGCATTTTTAATGCCTAAAACCATACCAACCTTTTTCGATGCTCTGCGAGCCTTATAAATAAAGGCTTCCAGAGCATAAATTTTTCCTCGGGGATTTTAAGCCTGAATTAAACCCATTTTATCTGTCAACCAAGCAAGCACAAAAATCGTTATCACAACCACAATCAACAAGGCATTTTATAAAACAGCGTTCTCATTTATAATGCATTGTTGTTTTTAATAATTCCTCTCGTATCGAGAGTTATGGAGAAAGTTAGATGAAAAAGATTTTAGCGCTAGCCGCACTTAGTTTAAGCATGTCTCTAGTTCCGTTTACCGCATCTGCGCACGGCCCATCGCCACAAAAAGTTGAAAAAACCGTTACTATCAAAGCAGACCCAGCAAAAGTTTGGGCGATTGTAAAAGACTTTGGCAACATTCACGGCTGGCACCCAGGCGTGGCTAACACCAAAGTGGAGAAAAAAGGTGAAGATACATTCAGAACGCTGAACTTTAAAGACGGCGGCCACGTGTATGAAAAACTACGCAGCATTGATGATGCCAGCATGAAAATTAAATACGAAATCATTGAAGGCACTTTACCGCTCACTGACTACAATGCAGTGATGACGGTTGAAAAAGGCGATAAAGCTGGTGAAACAAAAGTCACATGGATGGGCCGCTTTTACCGTTTATACAAATTGAACCCACCTATTCCTGAAGGCCAAGATGACGCTACTGCAGTTAAAGCGATTGAAGGCATTTTTGATTCAGGCTTAGCAAACTTGCAGAAAGTGGCCGAAGGGTCAAAGTAATGAGCCAGGCAACTGGCACAAACTCGACCCCTAGCAACACCACAAGTAACACAGTAAGCAGCACAACCAAAACCAAACCTTGGTGGAAATTTTGGTAAGTTAAACAAAACAAGGTATTAAAATTAAAAAACGGCAATCTCGGTTGCCGTTTTTTATTTTGTAAGGGACTTTTGCACGAAGTATTTTTGGCCTAAAGCCTATCGACTTCGTCATTACCACCTGCGCCGAATGACGGTTTTTTGGATATTGTTGTTAAAAATTGAACCAATCTTTTGTTTTGTGCAAAGCGCGCTTACAACAGGCGTAGTGTTAAGCTATCAAGAAATTCAGTAAACCGCCGTAAATTGAAGTGACCACTTTGAGTGCCACAGTGACAATTATTGTCAACCTGCTATCGTTATTAAAGACTGTAAAAGCCTTTTTGAAGATTCAAATAAAGTCATATTGATTAAATACACAAATAAAATAACAATTTAGTTTATTTAAATCAATAAGTTAAATTTTATATACCAAACAAAATCGCTAAATAATAAAAGTTGGCACAGCCATTGCTAATACATATTCAAGCGCTGGTAACGTCGCTTAAAGTAACAAAAATATGTTTTAAATGTTGTTTAAAGCGTAGTTTTATTTATCAGTGTACTTTTACTAAATTTTTATAAAGGATTTCAAAATGAAACAAGTTCAAAAAGGTTTTACCTTAATCGAGTTAATGATTGTTGTGGCAATTATCGGTATTTTGGCGGCAATTGCATTGCCAGCGTATTCAGACTACCAAGCAAAGGCTAAAGTAACTTCAGGTTTAGCTGAAATTACTGGCTACAAAACAGCTTTTGAACTTTACAAAAACGAAAATGCTGCTGGCACCCCAACACAAGCTGATTTGAGTATTCCATCTCTGACTACTGCAAATTGTACTATTGCACTTACTGCAACATCTATCGCGTGTACTGTGCTTAATGCCCCTACTCAAGTAAACGGTAAAGTAACTACACTTACACGTAACGCTACAACTGGTGTTTGGAGCTGCGCAACAACCGCAACTAATAAATACGCTCCAGGCAAAGGTTGCCCAGGCGTTTAATAGCTAGCGTAGCCACGATGTAATGTAATCGAGGTTTAACGTAACAAACAATTACCCCCGCAAATTGCGGGGGTTTTGTTTTTGGGGTCGTGGTTGCTCCTTCGAGTCTACTGCGTTGCATCGAGGCTGCCTTATGGCTTGCTCAATTACTATCGAGGTATCTACGGTGTGGGCGCTCATGTAAATTTAACCAACCAGCATCGATGCAATGCATCAGAAAACTATTAAGCGCCAGTAATGCCAGCATAGCTGGCAATTTTTGTTAAATGTCACTAAGTACAAATTTCTATTCCAGCACCAGTGTAATATCGCTTGACATCAACAAATCCTTACAATAAAGTAAGATTATATAAAAAATATAAGGAATGTTATGGCAACCGCTACACTCACCTCTAAAGGGCAAATCACTATACCCGCAGCGATTCGTGCATCCATGAACCTTGAAAGTGGTAGTCGTGTTGAGTTTGTGGAGTCCGGTAACGGTCAATTTTTAATTGTAGCCGCTACGAGGCCAGCACAAATGCTAAAAGGCTTGCTACGCAAACCAAGCACCCCCGTTACTATCGAAAAAATGAACCAGATGATTGCAGCGCGCGGTGCTGTCTAGCATGATTGGATTGGATACGAACATCGTAGTGCGCTATATCGCGCAAGACGATGCCATACAATCACCCATCGCCACGCAATTAGTAGAGTCATTATCCAGTGAAAATCTAGGTTTTATTACACTGATTTCAATTGTTGAATTGGTCTGGGTGATGCAGGGCTGTTATCAGGCAAGCAAAGAGGATACTGTGACGATTCTGCAATCGCTTCTACATACACGAGAATTTATGATAGAAAATGCAGAGGTCGTTACAAAAGCTTTACATGTTTATACTGCCTCTAATGCTGACTTTGCAGACTGCCTCATTGAACGTTCTGCGAATCATGCAAAATGTAAGCGTACAATGACTTTTGATAGCAATGCGGCAAAATCGGCAGGTATGCTACTTGCTAAATAAATTCCAAAATTTAAAAATTCAATTTCCATTTGGAGCTTGCCGCTGTTTAGACAATAATACGCGTGCCGCCTTTTAACACCATCGCATTGATGCCACATTGCGTTAACACAAATGCAGCCGCTGAGCTGCGACGGCCGGTTTGGCAATACACAATATACGTTTTGCTTTTATCAAGGCTGCTGGCATGTTGGCGCACTTCATTGAGTGGAATGTTCATCGCGCCTGCAATGTGATCATCTTCAAACTCGCTTAGCAGACGTGCATCTATCCACACGGCGCCTTCGGCTACTTTTTGCTGTGCTTCTTCCATATCAACTTGTGTGATGAGCGGGGCTTTTAGCAACTCAATAAAGTCAGTTTTATTGAGCCTTAATAATCTTCCGTCGGTTTTCATGGTAACGGTGGCATTACGTTTAGCTTCTGAAATAAGTGCATCTTCACCAAAAGCGCGGCCTTGTTTGAGTTCGGCCAACAGTAAGGGAGGCTGAGTGCTATCCACCACACGGCTGACTATAGCAGTGCCGCTTTGAATGAGATAATAATAATCCCCCACACCGCCTTGCTGTATCATCACTTGCCCAGCCGTGGCTTCAATACTGGTCATCCGATTAAACATTTCTTCAATGTTGACGGCGGGCAAGTGGCTGAAGATGCCTTTTTGCAGATTGTAGGCACTAAAAATCTGCGTATCTTTCATCCAATCGGCTGGGGTGCGCTCGTGGTCTGTCTGTTTAACGGCTACCGTACTGGTTGGCGCTGGCTTGCTGTCTGAAATTTGGTCCCACGTCATCATGATATCGAGTAAATCCGTGTCTACCCGCATAATAGCAACGTCGGTGAGCGCTTTGGTTTCTTTGACCTTACCATTGCTATTGATAGGATATCTTGCGGCTGGGCTACCAGCAGCCAGCTTAATTTTTTTATCATTAAAAAGCGTTAACTCAAGATCACCTTTAAGCAAATAAATTGATTGCGCGGCTTTGGTAATATTCATGCGTAACGGGTCAATATCTTTATTCACTTTTTCTGCGTAAACCAAATCAGCCAGCTCGATTCTGCGGCCGAGAGAAAGTTTTGCCATCGGTTCAAATTGTTCAAGATGGGATTGTGCTACCGGCATGTTGGGGATCCTGCTGTGAGTTGGTTGTTGATATTAAAACTAAATTGCGATTTTTTAAACAATAAACTGTTGCTGATTTTTAAGCTCCTGAACGGGTCGGAGAATTTGGCTTTGTGCAATTTCTTGCATAATCACGCCACCTTCGCCAGGCTTGAGGTGCGTGATAAATACTTCTATCTGCTGGGTTAAAGTGATTTTATTCAGCTCATCCACCAGCAGTGATGGGCAAAGATGCTTGGATAGTTTTGCAAGTTCCAGCTCGTCGTTTCTAAATGCGGTTTCGATGATGAGGTATTTTAAATTGTGCATTTTATTCACCAGCGGCCAAAGCGCGTCATTGGTGGTGGTGTCACCTGTGAAAATCAAGCTAGCTTCAGTGCCTTCAAGGTGATAACCAACCGCAGGCACCACATGATTAGCGGGTATCGGCGTGATTTTTCGGCCATTTAAATTGATAGTTTCACCCAGCGTGATTGCGCTATAGATTAAAAGCGGTGCTTCGGCACTGGGAATCGCATTGAAATCTGGCCAGATTTTCCAGTTAAAGATATGGGCACGTAAGGTGTCAATCGTTGCTTGAAGCGCATGGATAGTGACAGGTGCTGCGCGAAAGCCCAAGACGGTATCAAGCAAAGGTGGAATAAAAGCAATGTGGTCTAAATGGGCATGTGTGATGAAAATATGGTCAATTTTAAGCAAGTCTTCCATCAACAAATCACCCACGCCAGAACCGGCGTCAATTAAAATGTTGTCGTCAATCAGCATGGAGGTGGTGCGTAAGTCACCACCAATACCGCCGCTACAGCCTAAAATTTTGATTTGCATGGTTAAATTTTTGTTTAATTTTTATTTTGTTTCAACAATGAACACACCATCCCAATCATTGGCTGGCGGATTCTGCCTAAAATGGACAATACGTGCAATATAGAGCGCATACAAGGCGCGACTTGGCTCAAGCTGCTGTAAGTGAATGAATTGCATCTCGGCTAGGTCCCAGTTGCGATTTCGATAGTGCTTTAAAGCTTCATCATACAGTTTCAAGTGGCTATTTGTGGCCTTGTCCAATTGTAAAATTTCGCAAATTGGCTCATAAATCACCACAGGTTTATCCCTGCCTTTCACACGCACCCAATCTAGCGGCCTAAAAGCAAACTCTGGCACTTGCCGCACCGTGAATTCACTGACAATTATGGGCACGTTGTAAATTTTGGTCAGGCTTTCAAGCCGAGAACCTAAATTGACCGCATCGCCCATCACGGTATATGCCATGCGAAACGCCGAACCCATATTGCCCACCACCATGAGGCCAGTGTTGATGCCAACCCCGATGTGAATAGGCGGTAAGCCCTTGTTCGCAAAGTCCATTTGCAATTTCTCTAAAGCATGAATCATGCCAATGGCAGCCTGCAAAGCATGTTTTGCATGGTGCTGGTCTGGCAATGGCGCGCCCCAAAAGGCCATCACTGCATCGCCCATGTATTTATCAATGGTGCCGCGATGCTGATGGATAACTTGTGTCATGGGGGTTAATAAATCATTCATAAGTTGGCCAAGCGCTTTGGGGTCTAAGCCTTCTGAAATGTGCGTAAAGCCGCGCACATCTGAAAACAGCACGGTCATTTCGCGGTTTTCACCCTCTAAGCTAATAGCATCAGGATGCTCGGCCATTTCATCCACTAGCTCTGGCGGCACATATTGCCCAAATAAATGGGCAAGTTGACGCTTACCGCGCGATTCAACAAAAAAGCCATAGGTCATGTTGATAAAGTAAATTGTGGCAATCAACAGCAAAACTGAAGCGAGCGGCAGCACTAAATTAGCCTGTTGCCATGCCAATAAATTGAGCATAATTGTGAGTGCGGTTACTGCCAGTGTTAATAAAGTTGCTTTAAATGGGTTAAGTAGCGGTAAACCAATAATTAGTAGCAAACCTACAGCCATGAGCAGCACCGTCTCTGCACCCACGGTATAAGCAGGTTGCTCTTTAATATTGTTGTCCAGTATGCCGGCAATCATATTGGCGTGAATCTCAACCCCCGCATACACATTTTGCACAGGCGTTGCGCGTAAATCTAATAAACCAGCGGCCGTTGTGCCGACCAAGACGATTTTATCTTTAAGCAACGCTGGGGCGACATGACGGGTTAATACGTCCGTTGCAGAAATGTAATGAAAGCTCCCTTGCGGGCCGCGGTATGGAATGAGTGCTGCGACTTCTTTATCGACTGGAATGCGCTGTTGGCCGAGTTTTAGCCACTCAAGCCCCGCGTAGCGCTTGCCCACGCCTAAGCCTTCTGCAAAACCAGCCTCAATGTGATTTACGCCTAAGGCGGCACCTGCAACCGCCAATGACAGTGATTGGTATATTTTATGATCATACTGCACCAGCATCGGCACGCGGCGCATCATGCCATCGGCATCGGGATTAATATTAAAGTAGCCGCCAGTTTGGCTATTGGCCTGAAAATCAGCTAAGTTTGCGCTAAAACTTGATTCTGTCACCCATTGAATGGGCTTGGCCTTAAAGTGACTGCTATCAAAACTGGCTTGCGGCAAGGCTCCACTACCCACCGACGCCACATCATGCGAAAACACATACCCCAGCACCACATTTCGATTTTTTAGACTGATGGCAAACAACGCATCAAAATCAAGCGTAGGCCTTAATGTTTCAACTACCTGACCTAATGCCTGCCCTAGCGCGGGGTCGGTAGATAGATATTGGCTTTGAATAGCCTCCAAGTGTTTAAGGCCCGAGCTTTCATCTTTTTCTGCAAACACCATATCAAAACCCAGCACTTGAATATGGTAATCATCAAATAAAATATTCACTAGGTCGGCGAGCTTATTGCGCCCCCACGGCCAGCGGCCTTGTGCCTGCAGGCTTTTTTCATCAATATCAATAATCACAATGCGTTCATCCACGCCTTTAGGCAGCAGCATATTCAGCCTTGTGTCATAGGTAAATAGCTCCAGCTTTTGGATAGCGGATAAATGGACGTAACCCGTGGCATTCAGTAGCAACAGCACCAGCACCGCCGCACCAAGGGCAAACCGCACTGCATGCTGCGAAATTAAAGTGAATATTCTCATGAAGGTAATTTAGTCCGCCATTGCTAACATTATGATATGCCTCATAAGCGCATTATACTGTGAATTATTCACCAACGATTTTGAATCAACCATGAACCATCAGCCCCCATTAGAACTTAGCCAACCAGGTGCACAAATCACCGCCAGCGTCATCTTAATGCATGGCCTTGGCGCAGACGGGCACGATTTTTCGCCGATTGTGAGTAAGCTTAATCTGCCGCATATCCGTTTTATTCTACCGCACGCGCCAGAGATGCCCGTCACGCGCAATGGCGGCTACATCATGCCAGCTTGGTATGACCTGTACGGCCAACCCAATAACCAAACCGGCTACCCCATTGAAGATGAAGCAGGCATACAGGTTAGCCAGCACTATATTCACAGCCTAATTGCGCATGAAGTGGCGCGGGGCATTTCTACCAAACGCATCATGCTGGCAGGTTTTTCGCAAGGCGGGGCGATTGCGCTCTACACTGCGCTGCGCTACCCACAACCGCTGGCAGGCGTGCTGGCGCTTTCAACTTATTTGCCGCTTAAAAGCAAATTGGTAGACGAGGCCAATGTTGCCAATGCCAACTGCCCGATATTTATGGCGCATGGCGTTGCGGATGACATTATCAGCTTGGACATGTGCAAAAATTCGCGCAGTGTGTTGCTAGACAATCATAACCCCGTTGATTGGCATGAATATGCGATGGCGCATTCAGTGTGTTTAGAAGAAATTGATGACATGCGTGCATTTTTAATTGCAAAATTACCATAAATTTTTGCTATTTTTCGGGTTTAAAAAAACGTTATTTTGCAAGCTAAAATCTCTCGAGAAAAAAATAATGCTCTGCGAGCCTTTATTTATAAGGCTTCCAGAGCATCGAAAAAGGTTGGTGTGATTTTTAAGCCTTTTAATGCATATTTACGCCCTATTTCTTTCATCTTTTCAAGCCCGCTTGCACGACCAAAATAGGCGCTAGATTTGGTAGAATAGCAACTTAGCTCAACTGCGAACAAAAATAAGCGATGACCTCTGCAAAACCAAAATCCACCCGCATACTTGCCACGCAAGAAGTAGCGCCTGATAACTTTGAGCATGCGCTTGCGGATTTAGAAAAAATCGTCGCACAAATGGAATCTGGCCAAATGAGTTTGGAAGCTTCCCTCGCTGCGTACCAACGCGGTGATGCGCTGTTGCAGTATTGCCAAAAATCACTGGCAGAGGTTGAGCAGCAAGTGCAAATTTTAAATGCGCGCAATCAGCTTAACTCCTTTCAACCCAATCAAGAATAAGTAGCTGCCTTGAATACGCAAGCATCATCCATGCAAAAGCCAAACGCAGGCGCTTTTCAAGATTGGGCACAGCAGCAGCAAGCGCGTATTGAAGCCGTATTGGCACGCACGCTGCCTGCTGCTGATGTTGCCCCGCAAACATTACATTCGGCCATGCGCTACAGTGCGCTCGGCGGCGGCAAGCGTGTGCGTGCGTTGCTTTGCTATGCGGCGGCAGAATTGTGCAATACTGAACTGAAAATTGCCGATGCGGCTGCCAGCGCAGTTGAGCTTATTCACGCGTATTCATTGGTGCATGACGACATGCCCTGCATGGATGACGACGACTTACGGCGCGGCAAACCCAGTTGCCACAAGCAATATGATGACGCCACCGCATTATTAGTGGGCGATGCCTTGCAAAGCCTGGCGTTTGAAGTTTTAGCAGCGCCGCAGTTATGTGCCAATGCCCATCAGCAAGTGCAATTGCTGCACATGTTAGCGATTGCCTCTGGCTCAACCGGCATGGCGGGCGGTCAGGCGATTGATTTAGGCGCCGTTGGCAAACCGCTGACGCAAACCCAGCTTGAAAGCATGCATCAGTTAAAAACCGGCGCACTTATTCAGGCATCCGTTTTGCTGGGCGCAATTAATGGGTCAACTTCGCAAATCAAGGCTGTAAGTGAATATGCGCGCAATATTGGCCTGGCTTTTCAAGTGGTGGATGATATTTTGGATGTAGAGGCCGACACCAGCACCTTAGGCAAAACCGCCGGTAAAGATGCCATGAGCCAAAAGCCGACTTATGTCACGCTATTGGGCTTGGTGGAAGCCAAAGCCTATGCTACACAGCTTTATGAAAATGCAATTTTATCGCTGGTAACATTTGGTGAAGAGGCAAGACGTTTACGCGAACTTGCCAGCTTTATCACCCAGCGACAATTTTAAGAAAACTGACCCTTTTGTCGACCCCGTTTTTAACATTACTTAACGCCTCTTTTGAACCATTTATGGCAAAATAACTTGTGACCTCATTCCCTCGCCAACCCATCCTTGACGCCATTGATTTTCCCGCACAACTGCGGCAGCTTGAGCGCGCGCAATTGCCGCAGTTAGCCGCTGAATTACGCGCTTTTATTATCGATAGCGTAGCAAAAACGGGTGGGCATTTGGCCTCTAATTTAGGGGTGGTTGAGCTCACCATTGCGCTACATTACGTATTTAATACCCCTGACGATCGCTTGGTATGGGACGTTGGCCATCAAACGTATCCGCATAAAATTCTTACCGGCAGACGCGAAGCCATGCAACACTTGCGTAAACCCAAAGGTATTGCCGGCTTTCCACGTCGCGCCGAAAGTGAATTTGATACGTTTGGCACGGGGCACTCCAGCACTTCTATTTCTGCCGCACTTGGCATGGCAGTTGCCGCGCAAAAAGCAGGCTTAGAGCGTCGGGCTGTGGCGATTATTGGTGACGGTGCACTCACCGGCGGCATGGCGTTTGAGGCACTTAATAACGCAGGCAATATGGATGCAAACTTGCTGGTCGTACTGAACGACAACGACATGAGCATCTCAGACAATGTAGGCGGCTTAAATCGTTATTTAGCAAAATTACTCGCTAGCCGCTTTTATGGCACGATACGAAAATCGGGCAAAAAAGTCTTGTCTGGCATGCCGCACATGCAAGAATTTGCCAAGCGCGCAGAAGAGCATGTTAAAGGCATGGTATTGCCCGGCACACTGTTTGAAGAGTTAGGCTTTAACTATATCGGCCCCATTGACGGACATGATTTAGAAGCGCTTATCACAAGCCTTCAAAACATTAAGCAGCTCAAAGGCGCGCAGTTTTTACATATCGTCACGCAAAAAGGTAAAGGCTTTGAGCCTGCCGAAGACAACCCCAATAAATTTCACGGGGTTGGCAAATTTGACCCCTTTAACGGCGATGCGATTACTAGTGTTTCAAAAAAAACCTACACACAAGTGTTTGGCGAATGGCTGGTGGACATGGCCGATGCCGACCAGCGCCTGATTGGCATTACGCCTGCGATGTGTGATGGCTCTGGTCTCAATGCGTTTGCCCAAAAATATCCGCAGCGCTATTTTGATGTTGGCATTGCAGAGCAGCACGCGCTCACCTTTGCTGCGGGCATGGCTTGTGATGGCCTAAAACCTGTGGTGGCAATTTACAGCACGTTTTTACAGCGCGCTTACGACCAACTTATTCATGATATTGCCTTACAAAATTTACCCGTATTGTTTGCCATTGATCGCGCAGGCCTCGTGGGGGCAGATGGCCCCACCCACGCAGGGAGTTTTGATTTAAGTTTTTTAAGATGCATTCCCAATATCATCATCATGGCGCCCAGTGATGAAAATGAATGTAGGCAAATGCTCACCACCGGCTTTCAATATCATGGGCCAGCCGCAGTGCGCTACCCGCGCGGCAGTGGTACAGGCGTTGCAACAGAAGCGGCACTTAACGCCATTGCCATTGGCAAAGGTGAAATTAAGCTTAGTAGTCATAAACCTAAGCAAAAAGTCGCTATTTTAGCCTTCGGCTCGATGCTCACACCAGCACTTGAAGCCGCAGAAAAAATAGATGCAACCGTGGCTAACATGCGTTTTGTAAAACCGCTTGATACCGCATTGATTGCCGAACTCGCAAAAAATCACGATTTAATCGTCACCATTGAAGAAAATGCCGTCATGGGCGGTGCAGGAAGTGCCGTGATGGAAGCATTGCAAGCCATGCGCATCGTCACCCCGATTTTATGCCTTGGCTTGCCCGATACTTTCATCGAACATGGCGACCATGCAACCATGTTGGCTGCGTGTGGTCTAGATGCAAGCGGCATCATTGCCGCCATTGAGCAAATAATACCTTAGTGTTATACTCGGGTATTATGCAACCTGAGACCCTATCGAGAACTGGAATATCATGACTAAATCCACACATCCTGCTGCGATTGAAGACGTACAAAACACAGTCGATACCCGCCACATTGCGATTGATAAAGTGGGCATCAAAGCGATTCGCCACCCCGTGATTGTTAAAGACCGCTCAGGCGGCGAGCAACATACCGTTGCCATGTTTAATATGTATGTGCATTTGCCGCAACAGTTTAAAGGCACGCACATGTCGCGTTTTGTTGAAATTCTCAACATGAATGAACATGCCATTTCCATCGAGTCGTTTGAAACTATTTTGCGTGAAATGGTTAAACGGCTTGAAGCCGAATCAGGCCATGTGGAAATGACCTTTCCCTATTTTGTGAATAAAGCCGCGCCGATTTCTGGCGTAAAAAGTCTGCTCGATTACGAAGTCACCTTTATAGGCGCCATTGAACACGGAAAATTCGTCATTACCGTTAAAGTGCTAGTGCCTGTGACCAGCCTTTGCCCTTGCAGCAAAAAAATATCGGATTACGGCGCGCACAACCAGCGCTCACATGTCACTGTCACGGCACTGATTAACAACTTTATCTGGATTGAAGACATTATCGACTTGGTCGAAAAACAAGCTTCATGCGAGTTGTATGGCTTACTCAAACGCCCTGACGAAAAATTTGTCACCGAACGCGCTTATGACAATCCAAAATTTGTCGAAGACATGGTGCGTGATGTAGCGGCACAACTGAACAAAGAAAATCGTATCGACGCCTACACCGTGGAATCTGAAAACTTTGAGAGCATTCACAACCACAGTGCTTATGCTTTAATTGAGAGCGACAAGCGCGTTAAGTAAATAAAATTAACAAAGTTTTAGTCGTCTTTATGCTTTAATTGTGAACGGTATCAAAGTATCGACTCAACATCATCTGTAGGCACTTTTTAACAATCAACAAAAGGAGCGCATTATGTCAGTTGCAAAAGTTATCGAAATCATCGCCTCAAGCCAAAAAAGTTTTGAAGATGCCGTATCAAATGGTGTTGCTAAAGCTGCCGAGTCTTTACATGGCATTACGGGTGCTTGGGTGCAAGACCAAAGTGTTAAAGTGAAAGATGGCAAGGTAACAGAGTACCGCGTAGTAATGAAAGTGACTTTTGTGTTGAAAGACGACTAAAATACTTGAACTGATTTAGCAAAAACCTGCTAAATTTAAGCGCAACCCTTTTCACCTGCCCTGCGAGCCTTATAAATAAAGGCTCTCAGGGCATTAATTTTTTCTCGGTAAAAATTGGCGCCACCAACGCCCTAAATTACAGCGATTTATATTGATAAAATTGGGCTAGTATTTTTTACTGAGCGTCAGTGCAATATCCTGACGTTTCATGTCCAGCCGATTAAGGGCACTCATGCCAAGCAACACCACCGAGGGCGAACCGCCTTCTAGCACGCTCGCTTCTACTTGGTTTAACGTCAGCGCGCCTATTTTTAATGTGGCAATGGTCACGCGGTAGGCTGTCACCACGCCATTGGCTGTGCTTACTTGGATTGGCTCGCCGCGCTTATAATCAATTTTAGCAAATTTTGCGTCCCCGCTGTTAAGTGCAACCGTTGTGGCACCTGTATCGAGTAAAAATTTCAGTGGCGCTCCGTTCACATAACATTCTGAAATAAAGTGGCCTGCCGTATCAGCGTACAGCGTCACACTCGCAACGCCGGCATTGGCACTATTGCCACCCACCGAGGCGGCTTGCCCCATGCCGAGTTGTTGCGTTTTGCCTTCTATTTGCAAAGTCGCTGTTTTGCTATCTGCCGCGAGCAATTTCACGCCCTCGCTGGTTTGGCCAACACTCAGCGTTTTTGGTTTGCCGCCATTGATAATGACAACGGCTTTATTGCTGAACAAACCAACAATATTCACTTGCGTTGCCGCCTGCGCCAAGTTGGCTGATAGCAACATAAAGCAAAAGCAAAATTTTATGATGACCTTCATCTAAACATCCCCTGTGTTTGATTTTGCAGTGTTAATTTTAAGCCTAATCCTATCACCAAAAAGCCAATGAGCGGAAAAATCGCGGCCAACATAAAGGTGATTTGCCCACTTGAATATGTCCAGCCGTACCAATTGGCCAATTGTCCTAGATATTGCAAACCAAAGCCGCCTGCAACACCGCCCACTGTACCGCCCACGCCATACGCCACACTGTTGTAAATGGCTTGGCCTTTGGCTTGATGGCGGCCATTAAAAAACTGCGTCACCACTTCAACCGAAGCTGCATGAAAGCTGCCAAACGTTGCTGCATGCAAGGTTTGCGCAAGCACGATCATAAAAAGGCTATCAATTGCAACGCCAATGAGGCTAAACCGGAGGACAGCCAAGGCAAGGCTTGTGAGCAATATCGTTTTTAGACTATAGCGCGCCATGATTTTTGGCATCCACATAAAAATACCAATTTCGCAGATGACGCCAACAGACCACAATAAGCCAATGGTGCTTTTGCTATAGCCATGCTGCACTAAATAAATCGAATAAAAATTATATAAAACCCCGTGCGCCGTTACCATGAGCGCGCAACCTAGCAATAACGCAATCACGTTTGGCTGCCGCACCACTTGCCAGATAGAAAATTCATCATGCGCATGCGGGGCGACTTTTGCTTCAGGCAATTTGAACGTAAGCGCAAATAAAACAATCTGCACCGCCAACAAAAACCATAACAAACTTCGAATACCAAAGGCTTCAGTCACATAACCCAAAATAACCGACGCGACGATAAACCCTAGTGAACCCCACATGCGAATACGGCTGTAATGGCCGTTGGTGGTGGCCAAATGCGCCAGCGTGAGGGATTCTGAAAGCGGCAAAGTGGAACTGGTAAATAAACTCAAGGCCGCCATCACCAAAAATATCGCCCAAAAGCCATGCGCCCAAAATACGGCAACAAAACCAAGCAAGCCAAGTACCGCTGTGAGCTTAATCCACACCACACGCTTGGCGGTGTGGTCTGCCAGCCAACCCCAAAAATTGGGCGCAAAAATACGGCTGATTTGAAACAACGACATCAAAATGCCAATATCAGCCGGCGAAAATTTTTCTGCTGCTAAATACAAGCCCCAATAGGGCACAAATGCGCCCACAAAGAAGTAGTAAATAAAGTAAAAACGAGAAAGGTTAAAGTGAAGCGCGTGGCTCAAAATTTAGTCTTCTATCAAATAACAAAATAAATCTTACAAACAAGGTCGAGGATCAAACCCGCCCACCAATATAGCTTCTACCGAAGGCTTACCGCAACAAAAAAGTCGGCAGCAGCCGACTTTTTTGTTGCGGATTAAATTCTTAGAGTTAAATTTCTAGAATTAAATTCAAAAATACTGTATTAAGAAATCAGCATAGAATATAACTGATCTTTTAACTGTGCCCGCTTTTTCTTCTGATTTTCAAAATCCACATCAGACACCGGCACACCTGATTTTTCAATCTGCTCCACCTCGTTGGTGACCACATGATACTCGTCAAATAACTTTGCAAAGTGTGCATTGCTCATTTTCATACTGTGTATTTTTTCACGATGCTCTGGTAACTCGTGGACTAAATCGTGGTGCTCAATGCTCATAAAATCTCCTTATCGACAAATCAACTTACCTTACGCGCGTTGCATAAGACCTGAGTTCATTATCAGCCCACGGCAAATGCTTTGCTATGATGTACATCAAGCACGATTAACTTACTTAAGTATAGGCGTTGAACTGGTCACATCCGCATTTTGCGCACGGTGGCGAAGAGCATGGTCCATCAGCACCAAGGCGAGCATGGCTTCAGCTATCGGCGTTGCGCGCACGCCCACGCACGGGTCATGTCGGCCTGTTGTTTGCATGGTCACGGCGTTGCCATTTTTATCTATTGAGCGGCGTTCTTGGGGAATGCTTGAAGTTGGTTTTAAGGCAACATTCACACGAATTTCCTGCCCCGTAGAAATGCCACCCAAAATGCCACCCGCATAGTTAGTCACAAAACCCTGTGGCGTCATTTCATCAGAATGCTCACTGCCGCGCTGATGAATCGCCGCAAAGCCTGCGCCAATTTCCACGCCTTTGACGGCATTAATGCTCATCATTGCATATGCGATTTCAGCATCCAGCCGATCAAAAATTGGTTCACCCCAGCCGACCGGCACACCTTCGGCCACCACAGTGATTTTTGCACCCACAGAATCACGCTCAGCACGAATGGTATCTAAGTAGGCTTCTAACTGCGGCAATACTTTAGTATTGGGTGAAAAAAACGGATTTTCATTCACGCAATCCCATGTTTCAAATGGAATGTCAATTTCACCTAATTGGCTCATATATCCGCGCACCGTCACACCAAAGCGCTCTTTGAGCCACTTTTTGGCAATCGCACCCGCGGCCACACGCACGGCGGTTTCGCGCGCACTGGAGCGGCCGCCGCCCCGATAATCACGCACACCATATTTTTGCGTGTAGGTGTAATCTGCATGGCCAGGCCGAAAGGTATCCATGATTTTTGAATAATCCTGACTACGCTGGTCAGTATTGCGTATTAATAAGCCAATGGGCGCGCCTGTGGTTTTGCCTTCAAACACGCCGGATAAAATCTCCACCAAATCAGCCTCTTGGCGCTGTGTGACGTGGCGTGACGTGCCAGGTTTACGTCGGTCTAAATCCAGCTGCAAATCTTCTGCACATAAACTCAAGCCTGGTGGACAACCGTCCACCACGCCGCCGATAGCCGCACCGTGCGACTCACCAAAAGATGTAAACGTAAATAGTTTGCCTATCGTGTTACCAGACATATCGATTCTCGAGCATTGAAATAGACTGCAATTTTAGCACATGCGCGCCAATAGACAGCCTGGTTGATGTTGTTGCAACATGCACAATTTTCTACACCTTTTAACAGCGCAAAATTGTGCACAATACGCAGACATTTTGCAGGTGCATCGCCTATATTTTTATTGCTAAATTAGCCACAACCTTTTTCGATGCTCTGCGAGCCTTATAAATAAAGGCTTGCAGGGCATTATTTTTTTCTCGTAGGATTTTACGCTTTAATTGGCTTGATTTAGCATGCTGTTTTAGGCAGTTTTCCATTCACCCACCGCAAGCCCCTCTACGGTGTAAGCCCCAACGGCATAGCGAATCAAACGCAATGTTGGAAAGCCCACTTTTGCTGTCATGCGCCGTACTTGCCGATTTTTGCCTTCAGAAATTTTGATTTCAAGCCAAGTGGTTGGAATCGCTTTACGCTCACGAATGGGCGGATGCCGCGCCCATAAGTTTTGCGGCGCCTCAATCAACTTTACCTGTGCCGGTTTTGTCACAAAATCACCCAAATCCACCCCAGCTTTTAAGGGCGCCAAATCATTTTCAGTCGGCGCACCTTCGACCTGCACCCAATAAGTTTTAAATTCTTTGTATTTTGGGTCACTTAAACGGTGTTGCAACGCGCCATCATCGGTTAAAATAAGCAAACCCTCGCTATCGGTATCAAGTCGCCCGGCAGCGTACACATTCGGGATTGGAATAAAGTCTTTTAACGTGGCGTGCTTCTCATGCGCACTAAACTGGCATACGACGTTAAAAGGTTTGTTGAATAAAATTATCATGACGCGCATTCAATCGTGAACATTAGCGTTAAAAAAATAAGGAAAAATCATGGCTTCTAAAATTGTTGTCCCTACAACTGGCAGTAAAATCACGGTAAATAAAGATAATTCGCTGAACGTGCCAAACAATCCCATTATCCCATTTATTGAGGGCGATGGCATCGGTGCAGACATTACGCTGCCAATGATGAAAGTTGTGGATGCGGCCGTGCATAAAGCGTACGGCGGCACGCGCAAAATCGCCTGGATGGAAGTATATGCGGGTGAAAAAGCCACCAAAGTGTATGGCGAAAATGACTGGTTACCGCAAGAAACCATGAAAGCGGTACGCGATTATGTGGTTTCAATCAAAGGCCCGCTCACCACGCCCGTGGGCGGTGGCATCCGCTCTTTAAACGTGGCCTTGCGCCAAGAGCTTGATTTATACGTCTGTTTACGCCCAGTACAGTATTTTTCTGGCGTTCCAAGCCCAGTCAAACATCCTGAAAAAACTGACATGGTGATTTTCCGTGAAAATACTGAAGACATCTACGCGGGCATCGAGTGGGCAGCAGGCACAGACGAAGTTGAAAAAGTTATCCAATTTTTAAGCGACATGGGCATGCGTAAAAAAATTCGCTTTCCTGAATCATCGGCCATTGGCATTAAGCCAGTTTCAAAAGAAGGCAGTCAGCGTTTAGTACGTAAAGCCATTCAATATGCCATTGATAACAAAAGAAAATCAGTGACCATTGCCCATAAAGGCAACATCATGAAATTCACCGAAGGCGGCTTTAGAGATTGGGGCTATGAAATCGCCAAAAAAGAATTTGGCGCAGTAGAAATTGATGGCGGCCCATGGTGTAAATTGCCCAACGGCATCCTCATCAAAGACTGCATTGCCGATGCATTTTTACAAGAAATTCTGTTACATCCGCAAGACTATGACGTGGTTGCAACGCTTAACTTAAATGGCGACTACATGAGTGATGCGCTTGCCGCGCAGGTGGGCGGCATTGGCATTGCGCCGGGCGCCAACTTAAGCGATACCGTTGCCATGTTTGAGGCTACACATGGCACAGCACCCAAAATCGCCGGCAAAGATTTAGCCAACCCAAGCTCGATTATCCTTTCAGCTGAAATGATGTTGCGTCACTTAGGCTGGATAGAAGCGGCTGAACTAGTCATTCAAGGTGTAGCGAAAGCCATTATTGCCAAACGTGTCACGGGCGACTTTTCAAGTGAAATGGAAAATGCAACGCAAGTAGGCACGGCACAGTTTGGCGAAGAAATCATCGCTAATATGTAGTAAAAATTAAGACGTTTCATCTCACGAGAAAAATTTATGCCTCTGTAAGCCTTTTAAATAAAGGCTTACAGAGCACCTCTCAAGTATTCTTCTAATAAATTTGGCAATTTCACGCTTTTTTGCAAAATTTAAGCGCCAAATATACAAAACTCAAAAATACGACGCACGATATCACGTGCGCTTTTTAACAAAAACATAAGCTTTACGCGCTTACTGTATGATTTATACCAATTTTTTACAATTTTAAAGCCATAAAGTCTTTACAAAAAAAACACTAGAGGGCATTATTAGCCTGATAAAGTTTTTTTTGAAAGTAGCGTTCACACGCAATTAATGATTTTTCTATGTCTACCGTAGCACCAACAGTGAAGTTAAGCGGCATCGCCCGCACCTTGATTCAGGAGAAATTGCTCACTGAAGAAGAGGCTACGGCTATTCAAACCAAAGCAAATGCCGCGAACACGCCATTTCTGACGCATCTGATTGCCAGCAAAAAATTAAGTGCCGCAGCCGTTGCCGCTTCTTCCGCCAAAGCGTTTGGCTTTCCGTACTTTAATTTAGATGCGTATAACATCGATTACCTGCCCAGCAAAAAAATTGATGCACAGTTGATGTTATCACATCGTGTATTGGCTATTCAGGCACGTAATAACGTACTTTTTGTCGCCATCTCTGACCCCACAAATCTGCATGCACTCGATAGTGTGCAGTTTCAGATGGGCATGGCTTTATCTCCCGTTATTGTTGAGGACGATAAACTCGGGCGATTAATCGATAAAGTCATCGAAGCCAGCGACGCCAGCATGAAGTCATTGCATACAGATGACGAATTTGATTTGGGCGAGGATATTGGACAAACCGTTGAGGAAGAAGCGCAAGCCCAAGAAGTGGACGATGCGCCTGTTGTTAAATTTCTTAATAAAATACTGATTGACGCCATTAACATGGGCGCCTCGGACTTACATTTTGAACCTTATGAAAAATTCTACCGTATTCGGTATCGCGTAGACGGGATGTTGCGGGAAATCACGCAGCCGCCTCTGGCCATTAAAGAAAAATTGGCCTCACGTATCAAGATTATCTCTAGCCTAGATATTTCTGAAAAACGCATTCCGCAAGATGGGCGTATGAAACTGGTGCTGTCAAAAACTCGCACCATTGATTTTCGGGTAAGCACCTTGCCGTTGATTCATGGCGAAAAAATCGTGATGCGTATTTTAGACCCAAGTAGCGCAACACTTGGTATTGAAGCGCTAGGCTATGAGCCTATTCAAAAAGAACGCCTACTCAATGCGGTCAGCCGCCCATATGGCTTGGTGCTTGTCACTGGTCCAACTGGTTCGGGTAAAACCGTGTCGCTCTACACGTGTCTTAATATCTTAAATAATCCCGGTGTGAATATTTCCACGGCAGAAGACCCCTGTGAAATTCCACTACCAGGCATCAATCAAGTCAACGTGAATGATAAGCAAGGGCTCACCTTTGCCGCAGCGCTAAAATCATTCTTACGACAAGATCCCGACATCATCATGATTGGTGAGATTCGTGATTTAGAAACTGCAGACATGGCTATTAAGGCGGCATCAACTGGTCACATGGTACTTTCTACCCTGCATACCAATGATGCCCCCTCCACGCTTACTCGGCTACTCAACATGGGGGTTGCGCCCTTTAATATTGCTTCTGCAGTATCTCTCATTACTGCCCAGCGGTTGGCAAGGCGCTTATGTAAAAGCTGTAAAGTGCCGATTGACGTGCCTAAGGAAGCATTACTTGGCGTAGGCTTTAGAGAAGAAGACTTTAATGAGTCATGGCAACTCTACGGTGCTAAGGAAGGCGGCTGCGACATGTGTAATGACGGCTATAAAGGCCGTGTTGGTATCTATCAGGTGATGCCGATTACAGACGAGATTAGCCGTATCATCATGAGCAACGGTAACGCGCATGATATTAAAGATCAGGCTGAACGCGAAGGTGTCAACGATTTACGCCGCTCAGGCATACTTAAAGTGATGCAAGGCCTCACCTCTATCGAAGAGGTGGAAGGTTGCACCAATGAATAGACATTTGTTTGATCAGCCAACTGCATTTAAATGCTAGGCACAAAAACACATACAGGGGATTACTATGGCAGCAAGCATTAAAGCCACGAAGGAAGTTATTTACAGTTGGGAAGGTAAAGACAAAAAAGGCAAAGCTGTCAAAGGCGAAATGAAAGCCTCCGGTGACTCGTTTGTCAGCGCAACACTTCGTCGCCAAGGCATTACCGTCACTAAAATCAAAAAACAAAGCAGTTTCAAAAGCAAAGGCAGTGTTTCAGATAAAGATGTGACACTATTTACCCGCCAACTTGCCACCATGATGAAATCTGGCGTACCTTTACTGCAAACTTTTGATATTGTGGGTAAAGGTCATGCCAACCCTGCGGTAGGTAAATTATTACTTGACCTAAAATCAGACATTGAAACTGGTAGTAGCCTAAGCGCCGCTTTCCGTAAATATCCTCTTTACTTCGATGCTCTTTATTGCAACTTAGTGGGTGCTGGTGAGCAAGCGGGTATTTTAGACACCCTACTTGACCGCCTTGCAAGCTACAAAGAAAAAATTCAGGCAATTAAATCAAAAATTAAATCTGCTTTGTTTTACCCAATTTCAATTATCGTAGTGGCGTTTGTGATTGTTGCCATCATTATGATATTCGTCATCCCGGCTTTCAAACAATTGTTTGAGGGCTTTGGCGCTGATTTACCTGGTCCAACGCTCGTTGTAATGGCTATTTCGGACTTCTTTGTTGAGTGGTGGTGGGCAATATTTGGCTCGATTGGGTTTGGCCTTTGGTTTTTCTTCTACACTTGGAAGCGCTCTATCAGCATGCAGGCTACAATGGATCGGTTAATGCTTAAAATTCCAATCTTTGGTCCACTTGTACGCAAAGCCACCATTGCCAGATGGTCTCGCACATTATCCACCATGTTCTCTGCAGGAGTACCTTTAGTAGAGGCTTTAGATTCTGTGGCTGGCGCTTGTGGTAACCGCGTATATTATGATGCTACAAAAAAAATACAAAGTGAAATTAGCACGGGGACCAGTTTAACGGTGGCCATGCAAAATGCAGAGGTTTTCCCGAATATGGTCCTACAAATGTCAGCCATTGGTGAAGAGTCTGGAGCGCTTGATTCAATGTTGGGTAAAGTCGCTGACTTCTTTGAGGGTGAAGTAGATGATGCTGTTGAGGCATTATCTAGCCTAATGGAACCAGTTATTATGGTTGTGCTTGGGGTGCTTATTGGCGGCTTAGTGGTCGCTATGTACATGCCTATCTTTAAAATGGGTGCAGTGGTCGGAGGGTAGTTATTCGTCCAATAAATAAGCTACTTCATGGTAGCTTATTTATTGTAAGGATGAGACTAATCTTAAACCACTTACTTTTTAACTGCGGCCACCATGCCTCGCACAATCTCTGTATAAGGCTGCGCGCCAAGCATACGCTTGCCATCAGAAAAAATCAGTGTTGGTGTGCTGGTGACCCCTAGTTTTCGCGCCAAAGCACCAATGCTCTCAAGCGGCACATCACATGTACCCGCTGTTTTTGGCAAGATGTCGCGCATAATCCAGTCATCCCAAGCTTTAACACGGTCTTTGGCGCACCAGATCAGTTTGGATTTATTTGCCGCATCTGGATGCAGTTGCTCAATGGGGTATAAAAATGTATAAATGGTGACATCTGTCACGTTTGCCAATTCATTTCGCTCCAAGCGTTTACAAAATGGGCAATCAACATCTGAAAAAACGACCAGTTTACGGCTACCATCGCCTTTAACTACTTTAATGGCTTGGTCTAGCGGTAAGCTTGCAAAATCAATCTTGGTCAGCTCAGACATGCGCTCTTCGGTAATATTTTTCTTGGTTTTCGCATCGACCAACACACCTTCGGCGATGATATAGCTCATTTTTTCATCGGTGTAGATAATTTGTCCGCCCATAAAAACTTCATATAAGCCTGCATAAGGGGTTTTGGTGACTTTATCTACCTTAAATTTTGGGTAAGCCGCTTCAACTGCTTTTTTGACACTGGCTTCATCCGCTTGTGCCAGCGTAGCCATTGAACCTAACGCTAAGCTTAACAAAGTGAAGCCGGCTATTTTTTTTAACATGCTATTTCCTTGATTATTAACTATTTATTTAAACTTACTTGAATTTACTCTCAGCCTTATGAATGCGCACTAGTTTAAAGTGATATTGCATTGCTGACCAACATTTTTTTGATGCTTTTGTGATTGGTCGCAGATAGCCCCCAATTCCTGACAGATTGAATAAAACTATTTTTCTTTCCAAATAGCTGATATAGGCCATCTGTCAACATCACCATTTTCAACACGTCCGACTTCCTTTGACGCTTATATTGCTTCAGTAAGCTAGCATCATTCATCCTCTGAAATTGATGCTTATTCTGGAGCAGCTCCATTAAATCCATCACATCCCTAAAGCCAAGATTCACGCCTTGTCCGGCCATCGGGTGAACGCGATGCGCGGCGTCGCCCATCAATATCACACTGTCTTCGGCAAACTGTTGCGTTGTTTGCAAACTAAGCGGAAAGCCTATGGGTTTATTTAACAATTTCAATTCGCCCAACATCGCATTACCTGCCAACTTCACTTGCTGGGTAAACGCCTCATCACTGTGCTTTAACAAGCTATCAGCCAACTTGGTTGACACCGACCACACGATACTCATCGTATCCTCAGGTAACGGTAGCCAGGCTAAAATATTGCTTTGGCCCTCTGCATCAAGCAAAAACCATTGTCTGGCAATGTTTTCGTGTGGTTTTTCTACCTTAAAATTAGCAACAATAGCCGTTTGCTGATAAGCCTTTTGCTTCATCGGTAAAGCCAACTGTTGCCGCACCCACGATTGACTACCATCTGCGGCAAGCAGTAACTGACTTTCAATGACTTGCTCTGAACTTAGTTTCAACGCTGCCTGTGTTGGTGAATTCACTACTTTTTCACAAACAGCATCAAATAAAACTGGAACACCTAGCAACGCTATCTGCTTGAGCAATGCTTGCGTTAAGGCACTAGACTCAACAATAAAGCCTAAGTTTTCTGCATTGGCATCAGCCGCGTTTAGCGATAGCGGCTCTTGTGAAGTATCGCCCAAAATATCCATGGACTGAATTTCACAGATTCGCGCGGGCGGTAACCTTTGCCAAACACCCAAGGTTGCCAGCCACAGTGCATTTCTGGAGCTAATCGCATAGATTCTGGTATCCCAAGCGTTATCTGTAGATGCTAATTTCGTTGGATTTTGACGATCAACCAAAACAACCGAATACCCCGCCTGATGCAACGCTACGGCTGCTGACAGCCCAACCAAACCTGCGCCGACGATAACAACATCCTTTTGCAGGATAGTACTCATTTACCAAAACTCATTTTACTGACCAAATGTGCTTTAATCGGTTTAACCATATCAAACACGCCCAACCCAATACTTCTGAGACCGCTGACGCCAACAATATCATTGGAGAAAATATTGACCAGAAAATCTGTGAATAACAATCCGTTTTTAGTATCCGTTTGGCGACTTACACGGTAATCCGCAAGCATTTTTTCATCGCCCAACCGCTCAGGAGCACTGCTGGCAATGCAATTTGCCAACGTCTCAGCATCGCGCAAGCCCACATTAAAGCCTTGGCCCGCCACGGGGTGCATGGTTTGTGCTGCATTACCGATTACCACCAAATGCGGCGTATCGGTTGTTTTTAATTGCGAGAGCTTCAGTGGAAACGTCATACGTTTGGCTACTGTTAAGAAACGCCCCACTCTATCGCCAAATTCCGAATGAAATAGCGCCAAAAACGCTTCGTCACTCAGATTCAACAAGTTATTCACGTATGCTTTTTTACCTGTCCACACCAATGAAAAGTCACGCGCGCCATTTGGCAACAAGGCCATCGGCCCATGTGCAGTAAAGCGTTCATAGGCAATATGATTGTGCGGTAACTCTGCACTCACTTTACTAATTAAAGCATCATGGCCGTAATCTTTAGTTTCTTTGACCATGCCTGCAATTTCATCTAAGCCACGGCCGCCATCTGCTAATACGACCAACGCACTACTTAAGGACTGACTGAATTGATGCTGCCGATAGGTGACTGTAGCGTGCGTTGGGTGATAAGTGATGGCTTCTGCGCTGGCTTCAAACACAATATTAACGATTGTAGTTTTAGCCAAAGCTTCATCCAGCGCTGCACTCAATGCACCATAAGATACAACATAGCCCAATGCAACAAGGTTAAAATCTTGCGCGCGCAATATTGACCGACCAAGGCTACCCTTTTGCGACACATGAATGGTGTTAATCGCCGTAACATGCGGTGCCAAAGCAGTCCATACGCCAAGCTTTTCAAGAATTTTGCGGCTGCCAAAAGACAACGCTAATGCGCGGCTTTCAGCGTATGCCGCCGCTTTTTTGCGTGCTTCTAGCACGGTGGTTGCAATTCCTTTTTGTGCGAGTAGCAACGCTAGCGTTGCGCCAACCGGGCCGCCACCGACAATAATGATGGGTTCACGCATTGTTTCTGACATTAGCTTTTTGCCATGATAGATTCAATATCCACCACAGTTTTAATGGCGTTTTTAGTCAGCACTTCAGCGCCCGCTGTCGTTACCATCACATCGTCTTCTATGCGAATACCAATATTCCAAAAATGCTCAGGCACGTTATCTGCTGGGCGAATATAACAACCAGGCTCTACGGTGAGCGTCATTCCTGCTTCTAATTGACGCCACGCACCCGCTTTGTTTTTATATTCGCCAGCATCGTGCACATCTAGTCCCAGCCAATGGCCGGTGCGGTGCATGTAAAACTGTTTGTAACCCCCACTTTCAATCACCCCTGAAAGGCTGCCTTTGCATAGTTTTAGGTCTATAAATCCTTGGGCTAACACTTCAAGCGCAGCTTCATGCGGTGCATTCCAATGGTTTGCGACATTCACTTTGGCAATGGCCGCAGCTTGCGCGGCTAACACCAATTCGTACACATCTTTTTGCGCTACACTGAACTTACCGTTAACTGGAAAAGTACGCGTGATGTCAGACGCATAGCCATCCAACTCACAGCCCGCATCAATCAGCAATAAATCACCATCTTTTAGCACGCAATTATTCGCGTTGTAATGCAAGGTACAGGCATTTGCGCCACCCGCAACAATGCTGGTATAAGCTGGCGCTTGCGCACCTTTGCGATAAAACTCATGCAAAAATTCGGCTTCAATTTCATACTCCATTTTGCCTGCACGCGTTTTTTGCATGGCGCGGTTATGCGCAGCGGCGGCAATGTTGGCAGAGCGGTGCATCACGTCAATTTCATAGGCAGATTTATGCAGCCGCATTTCATCCATCCATTTACGCACATCAAATATTTCATCTGGTGCACTAATGCCTGTACGCGCTTGTGATTTAACTTGGTTCAACCAAGCTGTCACGCGTGCATCCCAGCTTGCATCCGCACCCAAGCTATAAAATAATTTAGTCTGATTGCCTAGTAATTTTGGCAGCATTTCATCAAGCTGACTAAAACTGTAGGCTTCATCAAAGCCAAATTCCGCTTTAGCAGCCTCCGCGCCGTAACGAAAGCCATCCCAAATTTCACGCTCCATGTCTTTATCGCGACAAAATAAAATGCTTTTATTCTCATTACCTGCCACTAAAACCAGCAAAGCCTCAGGCTCTTTAAAGCCGGTGAGATAATAAAAATAACTGTCGAATCGGTAAGGATAATGGCTGTCGCGGTTGCGGATTGCCTCAGCCGCAGTGGGGATAATGGCAACCCCTTCAACCATTTGTGCAATGAGTTGTTGCCGTCTTGATTTAAATTCTGCTAAAGCTTCTGTGGGGTGCGTCTGCATGCCAATGTTTACTTCACTTTTTTGATAGGGTTGATTCACTCAATATGGCATTTTAGCAACATAAACAAAAGCCATCACACAAAGTGATGTTTATTTTGTGGCGTTTCGTTTCAAATGGTTCAATCTTGATTATTTTTACACAAAAACTAAAGACTTAAACTATGCAAAAAAATGCATACTAAAAACCTGTTTTAAGGCGCATTTTAATACACAACCTTTTTCGATGCTCTGGAAGCCTTTATTTACAAGGCTTCCAGAGCATATTTTTTGCTCGGGAGATTTTAAGCCTGTTTTATTGATTTTTTCGGCGCTAAGATTCAGCCTGTTTTGGCAATTCTTCTTTGGCAGAATTTACAAACCCAACAGCGCTTCATCTAACGCTTTTAAACGCTCGGGCGTACCGATATCGTGCCAAACCCCTTTAAAATATTCTGCCGTGGCTTTGTTTTCTTGAATGGCTTGCCGCAAAAGTGGCGCGAGTTTTGCAGGTTCACCGCGCGTAATGCTGGCAAATAAATCTGGATGATAAACACCTACCCCTGAAAAAGTGAGCATGGTCTCACCTACATTTTTAAGCATACCATTTTCAATAGCGAAGTCACCTTTTGGGTGCTGCGGAGGATTATCCACCAAAACCAAGTGGGCAAGATTGTAATTTGATTGCGCACGCCCTTCGACAGGCTCAGGGCGAACCATTGTATTTAGTCTCAAATCCTTGTCCCGTTCGCCCTGTGCCATGAACTCGTCGAATGGTCGAAGGGTGTTTTCAAATAATTGAGAAAAATCTAACCCCGTAAACACATCGCCATTCACCACTAAAAATGGTGCATCGCCTAACAAAGGTAGCGCGTTGGCAATGCCACCTGCGGTTTCTAAAGCCACTTTTTCGGGGCTATATTGAATGCCAACACCCCACTTTGCTCCATCACCCAACGCATCTTCAATTTGCTCGCCCAAGTGCGCGTGATTGATGATAATTTCAGTAAAGCCCGCTTTTGCCAAGTTTTCAATATGCCAAACGATCAGCGGCTTGCCACCCACTTTGAGTAATGGTTTTGGCGTGTGGTCAGTCAATGGGCGCATGCGTTCACCGCGCCCGGCTGCCAAAATCATGGCTTTCATAGTTTTAGCAAACTTTTATAATTCGCATCAGGGTGCTGATCTTGCCCACTCAAGCTATCCAGCAATCGCAACATCGGCCTAAGTTCTACATAACGTTCACACACTTTTCGCAAATACTCCATGACGAGGGGCATATCTTTTAAATAGCCGCCTTTGCCATCGCGATGGTAAAGCCTTGCAAAAATGCCCAGCACTTTAATGTGACGTTGCGCGCCCATGTATTCAAAATCGCGGTAAAACTCGCTAAAATCCTCCGGCACGGCTAAGCCTGCTTTGCGCGCGTTTTGCCAGTAGCGCACTAGCCAATCAATAATCAACTCTTCATCCCAACTGATGTAAGCGTCTTTCAGTAGTGAAACCAAATCGTAAGTAATTGCGCCATAAACAGCATCTTGAAAGTCCAGCACACCAGGGTTATTGTCTTGCGTCATCATCAAGTTACGTGAGTGATAATCTCGGTGCACATACACCTGTGCTTGTGCGAGAATGTTTTTCTTCAGCACATTAAACGTGTTGGTGAGAACCGCTTGTTGTTTTTCATCCAAAGTTACGTTTAAATGTTTTGCAATATACCAATCGGGGAATAATTGCATTTCGCGCGTCAGCAAGGCTTCATCATAGTTGGGCAACACATTGGGCTGGCTGGCGAGTTGCAGTTTAATCAAGGCATTGTTGGCATCCGCATAGAGCTTTGGCGCGTTATCTGCGTTAATTTTTGATAAATAAGTATCATCGCCTAAATCATTAAGCAACAAAAAGCCTCGTTCTAAATCTTCTGCAATGACCTTAGGTACATTTAAGCCCGCATCACCAAACAGCTTGGCAATGCGCACAAACGGCTCGCAATTTTCTTGTGGTGGCGGCGCATCCATGGCAATGAGCGTTCCGTTGTGCGTGTGTACTCTAAAGTAGCGCCTGAAACTCGCATCTGCCGAAGCCGTCGTCAGGGTAAAATCTGCGTCCGGAAGTGTTAAAGTGAGCCAATCGTTAAGTTCTTGCTGTCTTGTATCCACGTCTATCTTTCTAATGTTATATAATGCGCGTTGGCAATTTTTTAATCATTGCCAAAAAGCCTGATTTGTGAGATTTTATCACTGATAAAAATTATCGTTAACATAAAACCGTCCACCTAAAATACATCGTGCATTTAAATTCACTTTTCACTCACCAAGCAAGTACCTTGCATTGCTTATGCTAAAAAATCGCACCCTTTTATGTGTTAGCATGATGCTGCTTGGGCTTAGCCAGATAGCGCTGGCGGCTGAAGAGGTGAGCGTTGATGAAACACACTCAAATGAACCCCTTGTTGAAGCCAGCAGTGACAGCGCAACTGAAATTGCTGCCGGATCAGTGGTTGTGGATGGTGATAAGATTGAGTTGTATCTAGACAGAAAAATGCGCGCAATTGGTGACGCATCAATCAGCCAGAATGGTAAAACCATTTTGGGTGACACCATTGACTACGATGTACAAAACGAGCAGCTCGATGTTAAAGGAAATGCGCAAATCAACGTGGGCAACGCCAAACTCACTGGGCCTGCTCTCAGCATGCAGTTATCTGACGATGTGGGCGAAATGAAAGACGCTTCAATTACTTTATTTAAACCCGCGCGAGAAAACAAAGATCAACTCATCACCATTAGCTCAGAGGCTTTTTCTAAAAGTTTAGGTAATTTACAAAGCCAGCAAATTGGCGGCGTGAGTACCTATACGCTTGATGGCAGCAAAACAATCGCAGATCGCAACCATACCGATGGCGTCACAAAGATCGAATCTGGCATTGCGCAAGATATTCCTGAAACCCGTGTATCTTCAGCGCGCGGCGACGCCCAGACAATTCTGTTTGAAGGTCAAGACACAAAAAGGCTCAAAGGCGCACGTTATACCACTTGCGCACCTGGGGTGGATGATTGGTACATCAAGGCCAAAGACATTGAACTCAACGACTTTACAGAGTCAGGCGTCGCTAAAAATGCGTACATTGAATTTAAAGGCGTGCCAATACTCTACACGCCATGGGTGAGCTTTTCATACAACAATCAGCGCAAATCAGGCTTACTGGCGCCCACTTATGGCACTACATCCAAAAGCGGCTTTGAGCTAACTGTGCCGTTTTATTGGAACATTTCACCCAACATGGATGCCACTTTTGCAGCACGCGCACTGAGTAAACGTGGCGTTCAGTTACAAGGCGAATTCAGATATTTAGAACCCAGCTTTTCTGGCATTGATAATATCGAATTTCTACCAAGTGATAGCCTGTCTGGAAAAAATCGTTACTATGCCAACTTAAAACATCAGCATAACCTTGGCCGTGGCTGGTCGGCAGGTTATAGCCTAGAAAAAGTCTCTGACGACCAATATTTTTCTGACATGTCCACCCGCATTATCACCACCAGCCGCGTGAACCTTGCGCAACAATTTAACGTGGATTACGCGGATGAAACATGGCGGTTCAATGCGCTGGCGCAAAAATATCAAACGCTTGACCAAGTTTCATACCCCTATGAGCGCTTGCCGCAAATGACGCTCACAGGCAACCGTTACTTTGGTGACTTCAACACAAACCTGTACACACAACTGGTGGCTTTTGACACCAACAACAATGCGCCGACCTTGGTCACGGGCACGCGCTTTACCGTTTACCCAAGCATCAGCTTACCGATGAGCCGCTCTTATGGTTATCTCACACCAAAAATTGGCGTTCACCACACCAATTACAGCCTTAACAATGACCCCAATAACCAAAACAGCATCAGCCGCACGTTACCGATTTTCAGTGTCGATAGCGGGCTATTTTTTGACCGCGATTTTAAAATTGCCAGACGCGGCTATTCCCAAACCATTGAACCAAGATTGTTCTACACTTATATTCCAGAATCAAAGCAATCACTGATTCCAATCTTCGACACCAGCGAATCAGATTTAAACTTTAGTAGTTTATTCAGTGAAAATCAGTTTTCAGGCAATGACCGCGTTAATAACGCAAACCAGCTCAGTTTCTCCGTCACCTCGCGTTTAATTGAATCTGCGAGCGGCACACAACGCTTATCGGCCTCTATTGGCCAGCGCTATTATTTTGCAGACCAAAAAGTAGCATTGCCTGGCGCCGAGCTCAGAAAAAACAATAGCTCAGACATCATAGCTGGCCTCTCCACAAACTTAAAAACCACACTCAACCTTGATGCCTTCTGGCAATATAACACGGATGATTCGCAATCAGTGCGTACCACCATTACCAGCCGTTATAACCCAGAACCAGGTAAAGCGCTTAACTTAAGTTACAGCTACAGACGTGATTCTATTGACCAAGTGGATGTTTCTGCACAATGGCCGATTAAACCGGGCTGGTACGGCGTTGCGCGTATGAACTACTCACTTCGTGAGAAACAACTCATTGAAAGCATTGCTGGCCTAGAATACAATGCGGGCTGCTGGCAAGCCAGAACGCTTATCCAACGCGTAGAAACAGCAACGGCCGATGCTAACTATGCCTTGTTCTTTCAGTTAGAATTGGGTGGATTAGCCTCGATTGGCAACAATCCGTTATCCGTCATTAAACGTAGTGTGCCTGGCTATGTGAGTTCTGGCCTGATTCCAGACTCTAATCAACAATCTTATTACGAGTAATTATTTTGCAAAAATATATTCAATCTTTTAGTCGCGTATTTTTGTACGTTTGTTTAGCCGCTTCATTCAATATAGTAGCGGCTGAAGTTCAGAAATTAGACCGCATTGTGGCGGTGGTAGACCAAACCGTGATTACTGAGCAAGAGCTAGAAGGTCGTATTGCAACTGTCACGGCGCAACTCAAAAAACAAGGCGCAGAATTACCCGATGAAGCACTGTTGCGTAAACAAATTCTTGAGCGCCTGATTTCTGACACGCTACAAATTCAATATGCAGCGCAAACTGGCTTAAAAGTTGAAGATAGTCAGTTAGATAAAACCATAGAGCGAATTGCAGACCAAAACAATCTGACACTGACAGAATTTTCTGAAGCGCTGACCCGAGACGGTATCAGCATGCGTAAGTTCAGAAACGATATTCGCAATGAAATCACACTGGCGCGCCTGCGTGAGCGCGAGGTCGAAGGTCGCGTGAATGTGACCGAATCTGAAGTGGATAATTACTTAACCAACCAATCCAACAGCGGTGAAAGCTTGGATGAATTTGAAATTTCACACATTTTGATTCGCACCCCTGAAGAAGGCGCAACAGAAGAAATCCAAAAAGCCAAAGCCAAAGTTGAAGAGGCTATAAAAGCACTGAGCGCTGGAACGAGTTTTGCCAAAGTATCCGCCAGCTACTCGGACGCGCCAAACGCGCTTGAAGGCGGTAATTTAGGCTGGAAAAAAGGCTCGCAAATGCCGAATTTATTTTTAGAAACCCTAAAAAACCTACAAATTGGCGAGGTGTCTGAACCAATACGTAGCCCGAATGGTTACCATATATTGAAACTCACGAATAAGCGTGGCGGTAACTCGCCTCTTGTTGTGCAACAAACTCGCGCACGACATATCCTGATTAAGCTTTCAGAAATCATGTCTGAAGCTGAAGGTAAAACCAAAATGGAGAATATCAAAGAACGTTTGGATAATGGCGAAAAATTTGAAATCCTCGCACGACAATACTCTGAAGATTCAACCGCTTCCAACGGCGGTGATTTAGGCTGGGTAAACCCGGGTGACACCGTGCCGCAGTTTGAAAAAGCGATGAACGAACTCAGAGAAAATGAAATTAGCGCACCTGTACGTAGCCAGTTTGGTTGGCACGTGATTCAGGTACTTGAGCGCCGCGGGCAAGACATGACCAAAGAAGCGGCGCGCTTAAAAGCACGCCAGGAAATCCGCGCACGTAAAGGCGAAGAAGCCTATCAAGACTGGATTCGCGAATTGCGCGACCGTGCTTATGTAGAACTGAGACTTGAAGATAAATTCTAATCTGTGACAGCGCAGCGCCCTAGAATTGCCATTACCGCTGGCGAGCCAGCGGGCATTGGCCTTGATTTATGCGTGAAGTTAGCGCAGATACCCCTTGCCGCAAATATCATCGTTATTGCAGACCAATATGCGCTTAAACAGCGGGCGCAAATGCTCAATTTGCCGCTGCATATTTGTGCTGATCACATTTGCGCAAATGAAGTGCCGCATTTAGGTAACGGTGGTTTGCAGGTACTGCATCATGCGCTCGCAGAACCCGTTGTTGCCGGCCAACTCAACCCAAACAACAGTACTTATGTATTAAATACGCTAAAGTCAGCCGCACAAGGTTGCCTGAATGGCAGCTTTGATGCCATGGTCACCGCCCCCGTTCACAAAGGGGTAATCAACGATGCAGGCATTGCCTTTACGGGTCATACCGAATACTTGGCGGAACTCACCAACACCAAACAAGTGGTGATGATGCTAGTGGGCGGCGGCATGCGCGTAGCGCTGGCGACCACACACCTTGCGCTCAAAGATGTGTCAGCCGCCATCACCTTAGCAAGCTTAGAAACCACAATCCGCATTCTGCATGCCGATTTAGTCAATAAATTTGGCATACCACAGCCTAAAATTTATGTCGCTGGTTTAAATCCGCACGCGGGCGAAGGCGGCTATTTGGGCATGGAAGAAATTGAAACCATCAATCCTGTGCTCAATAAATTACGTGCGCAAGGCTTTGAGTTAGTCGGTGCATTGCCGGCTGACACCATGTTTTCTCCCAACAACCTCAAAAATGCGGATGCCTTTTTATGCATGTACCACGACCAAGGCTTGCCGGTGCTGAAGCACGCCAGCTTTGGTGAGGGTGTGAATGTGACATTAGGGTTGCCAATGATTCGCACCTCGGTTGACCATGGCACCGCGTTGGCGCTAGCAGGCACGGGCAACGCCGAGATTGGCAGCTTGCTGGCCGCCATTGAATTGGCCATTGAACTCAGTCAGCACCAACACCCATGAAACACGTCGCCAAAAAACGCTTTGGGCAAAATTTTCTTACCGACCAAAGTATTATCACCAGCTTGGTTGAAGCTATTTCACCGCAACCTAATGATTTAATGGTTGAAATTGGCCCGGGCTTGGGCGCGTTAACTAAGCCACTGCTACAAAAATTAGAGCTTTTGCACGTGGTGGAAGTAGACCGTGACATCATCAGTTGGATGCAGCAAGCCTATGCGAAAAACAATATCGCTATTCATCATTCGGACGCGCTGAAGTTTGACTTTAGCGCGCTTGGCGCTGACTTGCGCGTGGTCGGCAATCTACCTTATAACATTTCTACACCCATACTTTTTCACCTGCTCGATAACGTAAGTGCGATTACCGATATGCACTTTATGCTGCAAAAAGAAGTGGTTGAACGCATGGTGGCAGCCCCTTCCACGCCTGCTTACGGGCGGCTTTCTGTGATGTTGCAATACCATTTGCACATGGAATATCTCTTCACCGTGCCACCCGAGGCCTTTGATCCTGCACCTAAAGTTGAGTCGGCCTTTGTGCGCTGCGTGCCACATGCCAGTCTCCCCTACGTTGCCAACAACACAGCCCTGTTTGCAAAAGTCGTACTGGCGGCATTTGGGCAACGCCGTAAAACCCTGCGCAACACACTCAAAGACTGGTTAAAAGACGAAGACTTTTCAACATTGCAAGTTGATTCGCAACTGCGTGCAGAAAATTTAAGCGTGGCTGATTTTGTCAAAATAGCCAATTATGTAAGCTAAACATTGAGTGCTTGAAAACATTAAAAAATCGCTTAAACCCTCTCGAGAAAAATTTTATGATCTGCGAGCCTTATAAATAAAGGCTTCCAGAACATCCAAAAAGGTTGTGTATCAAAAATGCGGTATTTACATTAAATATCATACTGTTTTTGGCGCAATATTTTACAAAATTGACGCACGCGTCTTCTGCTATAATTATTTTCAAAATAAACTCAAATCAACCCTCTTTAGGACTTCAACATGCGAATCATTCTTCTTGGCGCACCGGGCGCAGGCAAAGGCACACAGGCAACGTTCATCAAAGAAAAGTTTGCCATTCCGCAAATTTCCACTGGCGACATGTTGCGCGCAGCCGTTAAAGCCGGCACACCGCTTGGCTTAGAAGCCAAAAGCTTTATGGATAGCGGCGGATTGGTGCCAGATGCCGTGATTATTGGCTTAGTAAGTGAGCGCATTAAAGAGGAAGACTGCGCAAACGGCTTTCTATTTGACGGCTTTCCTCGCACCATTCCGCAAGCAGAAGCCATGAAAGCGGCCGGTGTTGGCATTGATTATGTGGTTGAAATCGACGTGCCAGATGAAGCGATTGTTGAGCGCATGAGCGGCCGCCGTAGCCACCCTGCCTCAGGTCGCACTTATCACGTTAAATTTAATCCTCCAAAAGTGGCGGGAAAAGACGACGTAACGGGTGAAGAACTTGTTCAGCGCGACGATGACAAAGAAGATGTCGTTAAAAATCGCCTCGATGTGTATCACAGCCAAACCAAACCGTTAGTCAAATATTACACAGACTGGGCGACGAGTGGCGTTGCAGGTGCACCAAAACATGTGTTTGTGAATGGGTTGGGAGAAGTGACAAAAATTCGGGATACTATTTTTCTGGCACTTGCTTAAGCTTAGAATTGTAGTCAGCACCATGCGTATGTCAGTTTAAATGAGCTGAAGTGCGTTGTCATTAAAACTGCAAAGGGGTTGTTAATGCGTAAAAGTGATCGTTTTGTCAATGAGCGCCCTGCCAAGGATTTTCCTGTCATTCGGCGAGTCAAGCCGAGTGCAGTCGCCGATTGGCTCCATGCGGGCGTAATGGACACGCATCGAGGCGGCTGGGCAAGCCTTTTTTATGGCGCAGCGCTTACGGTAACGGGCATGTTTATTCATGTTTTTTTTGCTAAAAGCTATTGGCTATTGGCTGGCTTAACCACTGGATTTCTGCTGCTCGGTCCATTTCTGGCTATAGGACTATACGACCTAAGTCGGCGCATGGAGCTTAACGAACCCCCGAAACTCATACCAAGCCTGACTGCATGGCTGCCGAATTTAATTAACGTGAGCATTTTTGCTGGGCTGCTTATTACAGTCATGCTCATCTGGGTTGGAATCTCGTTTAGCATTTTCTCGTATTATTTTAATCATAATCTCCCCACTTTCATTGATGTTGCAATCAATGTAATCACTTTTAAACAACCCACTTTTGCGCTCATTTATTTTGCTGTTGGAGGATTTTTTGCAGCCTTTATCTTTGCCATTAGCGTTGTTGCCGTACCGCTGATGCTAGATCGCAAGGCCAGTGCAGTCAGTGCCGCATTGGCCAGCCTGCGCGTCTGCGTCCGCAACCCATTACCTATGCTTCTTTGGGCTTTTTGTATTGTTGTCCTTGTCGGCTTTGGTTTTGCCACGAGCTTTCTAGGTTTAATTATTGCAATGCCAATCGTTGGGCATGCAAGTTGGCACGTCTATCGTGACCTTATCGAAACGAATGACAAGTAAGCATTGCTGGCATGTGATGCAGGAAAGTTGTGGGCTGACAAAGCATTATGCTGCGTGACAAACCATGACGCAATCACCGCTTCACGGTATAATTAAGCCGTCCAAAAAATTTCAAGAATAGCTTAACCATGCAACAGCAATATCCTTTCAAAGAAGTCGAAGAATCTGCCCAAACCTACTGGGAAACGAACCAAACTTTCGCAGCCTCAGAACAATCAGATAAACCAAAATACTATTGTTTATCGATGTTTCCCTACCCAAGTGGCCGTTTGCACATGGGGCACGTGCGCAATTACACCATTGGTGACGTTCTCAGCCGTTTTCATAAAATGAAAGGCTTTAACGTCATGCAGCCGATGGGTTGGGATGCGTTTGGCTTGCCCGCCGAAAATGCGGCAATTAAAAACAACACCGCGCCCGCCAAATGGACGTATGAAAATATTGAACACATGAAAGTCCAACTCAAGCAATTGGGTCTGGGGGTAGATTGGAACCGTGAAATTGCCACCTGCAAGCCAGAGTATTACAAGTGGGAACAATGGCTTTTTACCGAGCTTTTTAAAAAAGGCCTAATCTACAAAAAAACATCCACCGTAAATTGGGATCCAGTGGACGGCACTGTGCTTGCTAATGAGCAAGTGATTGACGGCCGCGGCTGGCGCAGTGGCGCACTGGTTGAAAAGCGCGATATTCCACAATACTTTATGAAAATCACGGCTTACGCAGAAGAGTTATTGAACGATTTAGATAAACTCAATGGCTGGCCAGAGCAAGTAAAAACCATGCAGCGCAACTGGATAGGTAAAAGCTACGGCTGTGAAGTGGAGTTTCCGATTATTGGTCAACATGGCAATTTAAAAGTGTACACCACACGCCCCGATACGCTCATGGGCGCAACTTATGTGGCAGTTGCGGCAGAACACGCTTTAGCAACCCTTGCTACACAAAACAACCCTGCACTGGCTGAGTTTGTTGCCGAATGTAAGCGCGGTAGTGTGGCTGAAGCCGATGTAGCGACGGCTGAGAAAAAAGGCATGGCAACTGGCTTATTTGTCACCCATCCTTTAAATGGCGAGCAACTGCCTGTGTGGGTGGCTAACTACGTGTTGGCAAGCTATGGTGAAGGCGCCGTTATGGCGGTACCAGCACACGATGAACGCGATTTTGAGTTTGCAAAAAAATATAACTTGCCCATTAAAACGGTGATCAAAAATACCAATGCTGATGTATTACCCATGACGGAACATGGCATTTTGTTTAATTCTGGTGCTTTTAATACGCTTAATTTTGAAGGCGCTGGTACGGCGATTGCCGAGGCGCTTTCTGCCAAAAAGCTCGGTAAACGCCGCACCCAATATCGTCTGCGCGATTGGGGTGTTTCGCGTCAACGTTATTGGGGTTGCCCAATTCCCATTATTCACTGTGAAAAATGTGGTGAAGTACCCGTGCCTGCAGAACAACTACCAGTGGTATTGCCTGAAGATGTGGTGATGGACGGCGTTGGCTCCCCAATTAAAAAAGACCCAAACTTTTATGAAACCACTTGCCCCACTTGTGGCGGCAAAGCCACGCGTGAAACCGATACGTTAGACACATTTTTCGAGTCTTCATGGTATTTTGCGCGTTACGCGAGCTTTGACTGCAACACCGCCATGGCAGACTCGCGCGCAAACTACTGGCTACCTGTGGATCAATATGTAGGCGGCATTGAGCATGCTATTTTACACTTACTCTATGCGCGCTTTTTTAACAAATTGATGCGCGATGTCGGGTTGTTGAAAAATGACGAACCATTTACCAACTTGCTCACCCAAGGCATGGTGCTGAAAGATGGCTCAAAAATGAGCAAATCAAAAGGCAATACGGTTGACCCGCAAGCACTGATTGATACTTATGGTGCTGATACAGCACGGCTTTTTATGATGTTTGCTGCCCCACCTGAGCAAAGCTTAGAGTGGGCGGATAGTGGCGTTGAAGGCGCCAACCGCTTTTTACGCAGACTCTGGAAAGCCGTATACGACCATGTAGAATTAGGGCAGATTGCAGTCTATACTCAAGGTGAACTGACGGCCGAACTCAAGGCGATTCGCTTACAATTACATCTCACTATTGAAAAAGTCGCTGATGACTACGGCCGTCGCCATAGTTTTAACACGGCCATTTCATCGGTCATGGAACTCATGAATGCGCTGGCAAAAATTGAAGGTACAGATGAAGTGACACGCAGTGTTCGCCAAGAAGTTTTGCAAAATGTAGCACTACTACTCTCGCCGATTGTGCCGCACATCTGCCAGGCCATTTGGGCTGAACTATGCCCACACAGCCATATTCTCGATGCTGGCTGGCCAGTCGCCGACAAATCAGCCATGGTGCAAGACAGTGTGGAGTATGTGATTCAGGTCAACGGTAAATTGCGTGGCAGTATCACCGTTGCCAAAACAGAAAACAAAGAAACGCTTGAAAAGCTAGCCTTGCAACAGCCTTTTGTGCAAAAATTTATTCCAGAAAATATGACTGTTCGTAAAGTCATTGTGGTGCCCAATAAACTTATTAACGTTGTAGTAAGCTAAACTTAAAGCAGGCTAACCCTACGAGCAGGAAAACCGATGAAAAAACATGTCATGCAATATGCACGCTTTAATCTAATCTGCTTATTTTTATTGAGTACGACACTTGCTGCCTGCGGGTTTCAACTGCGCGGCGTGGCAAATTTGTCTTTTAAATCAGTGTTTGTGCAGGGCAGCACTTTAAGCATTTCTCGAGAGCTTAACCAGTCTTTCAAAACCAATGGCATTCAGGTAGTGAACAGTATTGAAGATGCAGAGTTGCTGATTGAAATGCTCAACGAAACCAATGAAAAGCGCATTTTGTCACTCAGTGGTGGCGGTGTGGTACGTGAATACGAACTCAATTATCGCGTCAGTTTCAGAACGCGTGACCCCGCAAGTGAAACCTGGAGCGCCCCGCAAACCGTGCAAGCACGCCGAGACTTTTCATATAATGACAACGCCCTTCTCGGCAAGTTGGATGAAGAAAACAAACTCAATACTGACATGCGTAGTGACGCCGTGCGTGAAATTATGCGCCGATTATCAGCCATTAAAGTCACCGCTAAATAAGCCATGCAGCTAGCGCCTGCGCAACTTGAAAAACACTTAAGCCTTGGGCTAAAAAGTTTATATGTCTTGGTAGGTGATGAGCCGCTTGCACAACGCGAATGCCTAGATGCGATTCGCGCCGCAGCCCGCGCGCAAGGTTTTGATGAGCGAAATAGCTTAACCGTTGAACGCAATTTTAATTGGCAACAAATTGAAGCTTATGGCCAATCTATTTCACTATTTGCCAACTTACGCTTACTCGAAATCAACATTCCCAATGGCAAGCCAGGCATCGACGGTGGTAAAGCACTGCAAGCCTTAGTGAGCAAACCTATACCTGACACCACTGTGGTGATTATTTTGCCAAAACTCGAGCGCGAAGCCAAAAACAGCGCATGGTTTAGTGCGCTTGAGCAACACGCGGTATTGATTGCTAACGACGAAGTCAGCGCAGCCAATTTACCTAAATGGATTGCAAACAGGCTTGCCCAACAAGGCCAACAAGCCAGCCCACAAACATTAGATTTTTTAGCTAACCAAGTAGAAGGCAACTTGCTTGCGGCTAATCAAGAAGTGCAAAAACTCGGCCTGCTCTACCCACAAGGTGAACTGACGGACGAAGCCGTGCGTGAAGCCGTGCTAAATGTATCACGCTTTGACGCTTTTCAACTCGGTGAAGCCGTGCTATTGGGCGATGCCGCCCGCACCGCCCGCATTTTACAAGGCTTGCAAGATGAAGGCGAAAACCCAGTCGCCGTGATGAGCCCGCTCATGTGGGTGCTGAGACCACTTGTGCGCGTAAAACAAGCCGAAATGCGTGGCGAGAACCTACAAACCGCCATGACCAACGCCCGCATTTTTGGCGACAAACAAGCCCTCACCAAACGCGCATTGGCAAGATTAAGCCTGCGTCAGCTTGAAGCCGCCTTACAAAAACTGGCCGATATTGATAAAACCGCTAAAGGCGTAATGCTAGGCGATGCCTGGCTAGAAATTTCGCGCCTTTGCTTTGGGTTGGCGAAGGTGCGGGGGCGTTAGCTTTAAGGTGTATTACTTTTTGCATACACCTGTTACATGGGATTTTTATTTATAGTAATACGCAAAAACAATATTTTGGTTAAGGAGGTTGGAATGCTCTTAGGTCTATTGATAGCTGCACTCATTGTTATTGCAATATTAATTTTAAACAATAAAACCAAGTTAGAAGCTCAGAAAAACAGCTACTTGACGATGTAAGCGAATATCTTCATAAAAACTATGACCATAGACTGGATAACTTTATCAGCGTTTTCAAAGATATGCTGCTAACTCTCGAGGAAGAAGAAAATATCCACTTTTATGATGTCGGAGTAGTTGAACATGAAATATTTATCAAAAATCTTACTTAATTTGGAAATGAACTTAAAGTAGAAATTTATGAAGCCCTGAAATTGCAGCATGCGTTAGCTAGTGATTTTGGAATTTTGCAAAGATTCATTTTGTTAGTAGATGGCTATATATCCTTATTAATTAGCGGCACTAGTAACATTGCAATTGGATTATTAACAAGTAAGCTTTTAGAAATCAATACGAAAAACACTGAAGCCAACTAAATAACATTATCAAAGACTTAGCTCGTAGGGCGAAAAAGTGAAACGCCTTCCGCCGAATGTAATACCCTTACGGCGGATAACACTGCGCTCATCCGCCCTACAAAACCCATTTTTCATCACTAAATTCACACCAAATCATTTCACCTCCTCTGCAAGCAAGTATCCATGAGGCTTCCAGAGGCATAAAAATCTCTCGAGGGATTTTTTGTGTTATTTTTACGATTTAATTGCTCAAATTCGGCCTCCAAATTTACTGTTAAAAATCCCTCAAAAAAGTATAATCACAGCATGAACATTCAAACCTACATGCAAAACATTGGCATTGAAGCCCGCAAGGCTTCACGCGCGATGGCGAGTGCCGATACACTTCAAAAAAACAATGCATTGAATGCAATTGCCAAGGCGATTTTGCGTGAAAAAGACGTATTGCTGGCGGCCAATAAGCTCGATTTAGACGCTGCGCGTGCAAACGGCTTAGAACCAGCGATGCTAGACCGTTTAGCGATTAGCGAAAAAACCATTGCCAGCATGGCGGAAGGTTTAACACAAATCGCTAATCTTGCTGACCCAATCGGCGAGATGACTGATTTTAAATATATGCCGAGCGGTATACAAATTGGCAAAATGCGCGTCCCGCTGGGCGTAATTGGCATTATTTATGAAGCACGCCCGAATGTGACGGTAGACGCCGCTGGGCTGTGCATTAAATCTGGTAATGCGGTCATTTTGCGTGGCGGTAGCGAAGCTATACACTGTAACCAAGCTTTGGCTAAACTGGTGCATGAAGGCTTGGCGGAGGCTGGCCTGCCAAAAACTGCCGTGCAAGTGGTTGAAACGACAGACCGCGCGGCGGTGGGCGAGCTGATTACCATGAAGCAATATGTGGATGTGATTGTGCCACGCGGCGGCAAAGGCTTGATTGAGCGCATTAGTAACGATGCGCGCATTCCTGTGATTAAACATTTAGATGGTAATTGCCACGTGTATGTGGATGACGATGCGGATTTTGACAAAGCATTGCGGATTTTAGAGAACAGTAAAACGCAGCGCTTAGGCACGTGCAACACGGCGGAATCATTACTGGTTGCACGCTCTGTAGCCAAAGAAATGTTGCCAAATTTGGCAGATATGCTCACCCAACACGGCATTGAAATTCGCGGCTGTGCAGAAACTTGCGCGCTTGTAAAAAATGCAATTCCAGCCACCGATGAAGATTATTACACCGAATACTTAGCGGCGATTATTTCATGCAAAGTGGTAAGTGGTTTAGATGAGGCGATTGCGCATATTAACCAACATTCTAGCCAACACACCGAAGCGATTGTGACTGAGAACTACACCAAGGCACGTCGCTTTTTGCGCGAGGTGGATTCAAGTTCTGTGATGGTCAATGCCTCAACCCGCTTTGCTGATGGTTTTGAATATGGCTTGGGTGCTGAAATTGGCATTTCAACCGATAAATTACACGCTCGCGGCCCTGTGGGTTTAGAAGGCCTAACTTCACTCAAGTATGTGGTGTTGGGCGATGGCCACGTGCGTGCATAGCTAAACTAGCCCTTAGAGGCCTGAGATAATCCAATGAAAAAATACCCTGCAATTGGCATTCTCGGTGGCACGTTTAACCCGATTCACTTTGGTCATTTGCGTATGGCTGAAGAACTCGCTGAAATCCTCCACTTAAACGAAGTACGTTTTATTCCCTCCGCCAACCCGCCGCACAAACCTGCCCCTGCGGTAAGTGCCGAGCATCGGGCGGCGATGGTGCAATTGGCCATTGCCAACAACCCTACCTTTAAGTTTGATGGCCGTGAACTTGCGCGCACGGGTGCATCTTATACATTCGACACGTTATCGAGTTTAAGAGAAGAACTTGGCGCGCACACCAGCATCACACTTTTTATGGGAAATGATGCTTTTACAAAACTTAACACTTGGCATCGCTGGCAGGAGCTTTTGAACCTTTGCCACATTTGCTTGGTGGCAAGGGCGCACACCGCTTCAGAAAAGTCTGAGGGCTTGCCCAAGGCACTTGAAAGCTACTTGCAAGCGCATTACACTGAAAACAGTGAAGATTTGCTTGAACAGGCTTACGGATGCATTATCATGCAAAAAATGACGCGGCTGGATATTTCATCCACAGCCATACGTCATGCATTGCGTGGCAAACATTCTGTGCGTTATTTATTGCCTGATGAGATATTGAGCTATATCCATCAGCATCAACTTGACTATTTGTAACTGTTTTTTTACCTAACTTTTTGTGCAGTAAGAGAGTGAACCATGTCAAACCCTACCGTTTCTAAAAAATTTTCTATTTTCATTATCGCAAGCTTGGCGCTCATTACCACCGCCTGCGGCACAAACCCCGTGACTAAAAAGCGTGAAATTCAGCTGGTATCAGAATCGCAAGAAATTGCCATTGGTAAGCAAAATTACTCGCCCGCGCGGCAGTCGCAAGGCGGCGATTATATTATCGACCCTGAATTGACTGCGTATGTGCAAAGTGTGGGCGATAAACTCGCAAAAGTAGCTGACCGCCAGCTGCCTTATGAATATGCCGTAATTAACGACTCTACCCCCAACGCGTGGGCGATGCCAGGTGGCAAAATTGCCTTTAACCGTGGCTTACTGTATGAATTAAATAGTGAGGCTGAACTGGCGGCGGTGATGGGCCATGAAATGGTGCACGCAGCAGCAAGGCATGGCGCAAAAAGCATGGAGCGCGGCATATTTATGCAAGGCGCGATGGTTGCCGTTGGCATTGGTGCGCAAAACACCAATTACGCTAATTTAATAGTTGGTGGCGCGCAAGTTGGTGCTGCGCTCACCATGAGCAAATATGGCCGCGATGCTGAAAGTGAATCTGACTTATACGGCATGCAGTACATGAAAAAAGCGGGCTACGACCCAACGGCAGCGGTGAATTTACAAGAAACGTTTGTGCGGCTGAGTGCTGATCGCAAAAGCAACTTTATTGATGGCTTATTTGCCAGCCACCCGCCTTCACAAGCACGGGTGGATGCCAATAAAGCAACGCTGGCTAAATTAGGCGCAGGTGGCGATTGGGGTAAAGAAGTGTATGCGCAAAAAACCGCCAAGTTAAAAGCCACGCAAACGGCCTATAAAGCCTATGACGATGGCGTGAAAGCATTGGTAGCAAAAGATACCGCAAAAGCCACCGCGCTTGCCAACCAAGCGATTAAGGGTGAACCGCGTGAAGCGCGCTTTCAAGAACTATTAGGCGACATCGCGCTCACCGAGAAAAAAACAACTGAAGCACTGGCATATTATGATAAAGCCATTAAATTGCAACCTGATTACTTTAAACCGCATGTGCAAAGCGGCATTGCTTTATATAATGCAGGCAAAAAAACTGAGGCTGAGCCTTTTTTAAAACGCGCGAATGAACTGCTTCCTACCGCGCCGGGCCACGCATTACTTGGGCAAATCGCTGAAGAACGGGGTGACATTGATAATGCGCTGAAACATTACTCTGTTGCTGCGGGTTCTAATTCAGACTATGGGAAAGAAGCCAATGCGCGCGGCGTGCGCTTAGACTTACCCCGTAACCCGAGCAAATACTTGCAATCTGGCGCAGTGGCCGACAACGCTGGCGCTTTATTTGTCGTAGTGCAAAATAATACGGATGTACCCGTGGGGCGCGTGCAAGTGCGCGTGGTGAAATATGACGCAAAAACAGGCCGCGCCATTGCACAAAGTGCGCCGATGACAATTTCTGGTGGCGTAGCTCCTGGTAAACGCAACCAAATTGCCATTGGCGAAAAAGTCGCCACACCGCAAGAGGCGCAGCTTTATAAAGTGGTGGTTGAGGCGGCAGAAGTAGCTAAATAATCAGCGCATATTATGTATGCAAAAATGCTTAAAAATTAGGCAATTTTAATACCAACCTTTTTCGATGCCCTGCGAGCTTTATAAATAAAGGCTCGCAGGGCATTATTTTTTTCTCGTACGAATTCAGACTTTGAATGCGCCTAATTTGCTAGTTCAAAATTGGCGTTTTTTTGCCAACACACCACACCCAAACATGGCGCTGCAATACGCTGTGTGAGGCTGCTTAAATTCTCTTCAAACATCGGCATTTCGGGTTCAATTTGGTTGGCGACCCAACCGGCTAAAATTAAACCTCGCGCTTGTATGGCATCTACCGTGAGTAAGGCATGGTTGATGCAGCCAAGCTTGATGCCGATCACTAAAATAATCGGTATTTGCAATTGCACAGCCACATCGGCCAAGGTTTGCGTTGCGTTTATTGGCACAAAAAAACCGCCTGCGCCTTCTACTATCACCACTTCTGCCAACTTGGTAAGTTGTGCGTAAGCTTGTTGAATCAATTCAATTTGCATACTGATACCAGCAAGCTCTGCGGCAATGTGGGGCGCAATGGCGGGCGAAAAGTGATAAGGGTTGATTAAATTGAGTGGTGCGCTGACATTGCTGGCGACGTTGAGTGCTTGCACATCGTCATTGATGAGTTCACCTTTTGCATCAAACGCACAACCTGATGCGATTGGCTTCATGCCAACCGTTTGGTAGCCAGCAGCAACAAACTGCTGAATCAGTAGGCTCGCAACATAGGTTTTGCCCACGTTGGTATCGGTGCCGATGATGAAGTACGATTGTTTCATTTAAGCTTGCAGCTTCCTTAATCGTCATTTCTGCGCGGGAATGACGGTGATTTATTGATGAAAATGAACCACATGCGCACCATCTGGCAGCACTTTTTTATCTTGTCCGCGCCAGGCATGCCCATAAACCACTTCAAAAGTCGCGGGCAATTTTCCGCCATCCGATTTTGTGCCTGCTCTAAATTGCTCATACACTGCTTCAATTTTTTGCAAAAATCCACGCCCGTGCAGGCCGCGCGCACGGCCATCGGTTGCGTTGTGCGCGCCGATGCTTTTTAAGTCGCGCATCACGCTTTTCACATCATCATAAGTGAGCGTAAAGCGTTCAACATCTAACACGGGTGCGCTAAAACCTGCCCGCACCAGCGCATCGCCAATGTCGTGCATGTCAATAAATCTACTCACGCTGGTGGTGTTTTCTTGCGCGGTAGCCACACGTAATTCTTTCAACGTATCTGGCCCAAAGGTGCTGAACATGAGCAAGCCTTCAGGCTGCAAAACGCGGTGAAATTCTTGCAAGGCTACATCTAAATCGTTGCACCACTGAATGGCCAGGTTTGACCACAGCAAACCAATACTCGCCGTTGCCAAAGGCAGGGCTTCAATATCCGCACATAAACAATGGGAATTTGCGTTGCCAAAAATTGACTTTACCTGATGCATTAACCCTGATTGACGCTTTGTACTGCGCGTTTTTTGCAGCATGGGCATTGCAAAATCCAGTGACACCACTTGTGCTTTTGTAAAACGTTTTTGCAAGGCGTGGCTACCCGCCCCAGTGCCACAGCCCGCGTCTAATATAGTGTGTGGGTTAATGTTAACTAAATCCAGACGGCTAAGCATTTCGTCGCGTACCAGCTTTTGCAAAATGGCGGCCGCGTCGTAAGTTTCAGCTGCGCGCCCAAATGAAGCGCGCGCGCGCATTTTATCAATATGGTATTGATCCAACATTACTTGGCTGGCTCTAAAAACTGTTCAAGCGCTTCAATAAATTGTGCTTGATGTGATAAAAATGGTGCATGTGCTGAACCCGACATGACGCGTAAAAAGCCAGCTGGTAAATTTTGCATCATCCAATGGGCGGCTTGTACGGGGGCCAAATTGTCGCGGTCGCCATGAATCAACAGTGTTGGCTTTCTTAAATTACCAACCTCTTCGCGTAAATCAGTATCCACCAGCACTTGCAAGCCATGACGGATTGCCTGCGTGTTGGCGGCTGGGCGTTCTAAAAATTTTTCACGAATAATTTTAATGGTCTTACGCGCATCTTTCGCATTCATGCACTGCAGGGTAATGTTTTGCAACATGGTTTTTTGGTAATCTAAATTCACGTCCCGCGCAAAATCATCAAATACACGCGGTGGCACGCCGATTTCCCAATCGGGTTTATTGACAAAACAAGGGGTTGCACCTACCAGCACCAATCTGCGTATCATGTCTGGGCGGTCAAGTGCTAAGCGCATGGCGACCTGCCCGCCGAGTGACCAGCCTAGCACGTCGGCATGCGCTGGCAATATATCGGCCACATGTTCAGCGAGCGAATACAGATGATACGGGTCAATCGGGCGACTTAAGCCAGAGCCGGGCAAATCGACCAAATGCAGGGTAAAACTTTTGCTCATGCTTTTAACTAATGAGTGAAAAACACCGCCATGAGAGCCCCACCCGTGCAGCATCACAAGGGGTTGGCCTTCTCCGATAATCTCAACATGTAAACTCACGAAAACTCCTTTTCTGCTTCATGCAACGCGCTCATTAAACGCATGACATCCGCTTTGCTATGTGCGGCAGACAGCGAAATGCGTAATCTTGCCGTATTTTTTGGCACTGTCGGCGGGCGTATGGCTGGCACAAGTATTCCTTTGGCCTGTAAGAACTGGCTCACACGCACCGCTTCAAAATTATCGCCAATTAACAACGGCTGAATACTAGTGATAGAGGGCATGAGTTGCCATTTAGTTAAGTTAAGTTCTGTTTTTAATAAGGTAACCAGTGAATACAAATGCGCACGTAGAGCATCGCCCTGCGCGATTAAACTTACAGAAGTTGACAGCGTGGCCGACAGTGCCGGCGGCGCAGGGGTTGAATAGACATAGCTTTTGGCGGTTTGAATTAAATAATCAATCACCACCTGTTGCCCTGCCACAAACGCCCCTGCTACTCCGGCAGCTTTGCCGAGCGTTGCCATCATTATGATGCGTGGTGATTGCAAGTTAAAATGACTCAGTGAACCTGCACCATGTTCTCCCAACACACCAAAGCCGTGTGCATCGTCAACATACAAGTAAGCATCGTATTTTTCGCAAAGCGCTAAATAATCTGGAATTGGCGCAATATCGCCATCCATGCTAAATACGGCATCCACTGCGATGAGTTTATGTTTTGCCGTGCTGGTTTTCAACAGGCTTTCGAGCGCTGCCACATCGTTATGCGCAAAGCGGTTGAACTCTGCCAACGAATAATAACCGCCATCGTTTAAGCAGGCGTGGTTTAATTTATCGGCAAAAATGGCATCACCACGGCCAACCAGCGCGCCAAGCACCCCAATATTGGCCATGTAGCCTGTTGAAAATAACAAAGCGGCGGGCAAATTTACAAACTTCGCTAGCTGTTTTTCTAAATCGTCATGGTAACGATGATGACCCGTGACAAGCCCAGATGCGCCGCTACCTACGCCGGCAATGCCCGCCGCCTGTTGCATTGCAGCAATGAGTTTGGGGTGATTGGCTAAACCTAAATAATCATTACTGCAAAATGATAAATACGGTTTAGTATCGGCCACAATATGCTCGGCCTGCGGAGAATCGAGCAAGCGTCGCTGGCGTAACAAGCCGTCTTTTTCGCGCTGTTCCAACGCTTTCTGTAAAGCATCCAGCATGGTTTAAATGGGGTGCAACCCTAATTTCGCAAATAATTTTTTATCCGTTTCGGCTTCTGGGTTACCCGTGGTGAGTAATTTTTCACCGTAAAAAATGGAATTTGCCCCCGCTAAAAAGCAAAGCGCCTGAATGCCTTCATGCATGCTTTGGCGGCCAGCGGAAAGCCGCACAAAACTTTTTGGCATGGTGATGCGGGCGATGGCAATGGTGCGCACAAATTCAAACGGGTCGAGTTCTTCAGTGCCGTGCAATGGCGTGCCTTCCACCTGTGTCAGTAAATTGATTGGCACGCTTTCAGGTGGGCGCTCCATATTGGCCAACTGCGCCAACAAACCCGCGCGCTGGTTGCGCGACTCACCCATGCCGATAATGCCGCCACAACACACATTGATATCTGCTTCTCGCACGCTATCTAACGTATCTAAACGGTCTTGATACGTGCGTGTGGTAATCACATCACCGTAAAATTCTGGCGCGGTATCCAAATTGTGGTTGTAATAATCCAGCCCGGCTTCTTTGAGTTGCGCCGCTTGACCATCTTTAAGCATGCCTAACGTTGCGCATGTTTCTAAGCCCATCGCTTTAACTTCAGCAATCATTTTAAGCACCGGCTCTAAATCGCGCTGTTTCGGGCTACGCCATGCCGCGCCCATACAAAAGCGGCTTGCGCCATTGTCTTTGGCTTCTTTGGCGGCTGCCAGCACTTCATCAATCGCCATCATCGGCTCATTTTCAACATCGGTATGATAACGCGCAGCCTGCGGACAATAACCACAATCTTCACTGCAACCACCTGTTTTTATTGATAATAACGTACTCACTTGCACACCGTTTGGATCAAAATTTTCACGGTGCACCGTTTGCGCCTGATGCATCAAATCGTTAAATGGCAATTCATACAACGCTGCAATTTCTTCAACACGCCAGCGACTCACTGTTGGTGAACATTGTTTGCTATGATGTTTTAAACTATCGGTGTTAATCACCATTTCTGTTGTTGATTGCATCGTGAAAACCCTTTAATTGGCGCATTAAGCGTATTGATGAATAACCGAATTATAAGCTGTAAAGTGAAAACCACACAAATCATTAACAACTGGTTAAAATTTAATCAACGGTTATTTTCTGGCCAATGTTTGCTATGCACCGCACCCAGCCAACAAGATGCTGACTTATGCTCGGCCTGTTTTCAAGCGCTTCCATGGCACAATGTATCGCAATGTCTGCAATGCGGTTTACCGTCCAACCATCCCATTTGTGGCCACTGCCTGCATGAACCGCCAGATTTTGATGCCACATTTGCCGCCTTGCGTTATGAATTTCCGCTAGACGCAGTGATGCAACATTATAAATACGGCAGCGCACTACAAACCGCGCACCTTTTCGCGCACCTCATGACGACACAATTAGCGAAACAGCAAGACAAACGCGCAATTGATTTAATCATGCCCATGCCGTTGCACCCGCAGCGATTAAAAGAACGTGGTTTTAATCAATCGCTAGAAATCGCACGCATACTCTCCAAATCCACGCACATTCCGCTTGATTTCCAAAGCGCCATTCGCACCAAATACACGCCACCACAAGCAAGCCTTGCTCTCAAAGTACGGGCTAAAAACATCAAAGGGGCGTTTGCTGTTCATGCCGATTTAAGCAATCAGCGCATTGCCATTTTGGATGATGTGATGACGACGGGCGCCAGCCTAAATGAACTGGCAAAAATGCTCAAAAAAGCTGGCGCGGCACACGTAGAATGCTGGGTGGTGGCACGCACATTACCGCCCACTTAACCCTCAAAAAACATATCTAAAATAGCAAAAAATGCACACAACCTTTTTTGATGCTCTGTAAGCCTTATAAATAAAGGCTCACAGAGGCATTATTTTTTCTCGTACGAAAAACCTTAATCATTGAAAGCTTCTAAGTTAAAATACCGCCATGTTTCATATCGTCCTTTTTGAGCCAGAAATTCCACCCAACACGGGCAATATTATTCGGCTATGTGCCAACACGGGTGCGCAACTGCATTTGGTAAAACCGCTAGGGTTTAGCTTAGACGACAAGCAACTTAAGCGCGCGGGGCTGGACTATCACGAATACGCCAACCTGCAAGTGCATGAAAATTGGCCAGCTTGTAAAACCGCCTTAGCAGGCAAACGTATGTTCGCAATTACCACCAAAGGCAGCAGCCATTACGCAAATACGCAGTTTAAAGATAAAGACGTGTTTGTGTTTGGCCCTGAAACGCGTGGTTTGCCTGAGGATATTCGCAATGAATTTTTAGCAGAACATCGGCTGCGCTTGCCGATGTTGCCAGATAGCCGCAGTTTGAATTTATCTAACAGCGCGGCAGTATTGCTATATGAGGCTTGGCGGCAGATTGGGTTTGATGGCGGCGTGTAGTTATTTACGCATGCCACGCAAAGTAAATAGCAAAATTACCGATGGCAACCACACCCAAAGCAATTCTGATTTAATCACCCGCCAACCGCGCTCGGTAAAAAAATTGGCAATCCTAATCGGTGAAACCGCAATCGGCCGAACCTCAAAAAACAAGCGCTCGTTTGAATATGGCCAATAAAGGGCTACGCCCAAGCCGCCGCTAGTGAGCATATCAAGCAATGGGTGCGACACCACAGCAACAAAAGGCAATAAAAAAACTACCCAAGCACGGCTCTTTAATGGGCGCGAAAAACATATGGCTAATAGTGCAACAGCTACCGCAAACGTGATGGAATGTGTAAAACCACGATGACCCCATTGCGAGGCATAAGAAATACCTAACTTAAAACCGATGGTGTCAAAATCTGGCAAAACGGCGCAAAAAGCTGAAAAAGCCAGCAAACGGCGGCTAACAATTTTGCCAAGGCCCAAACTGGTAGCAAGGGGTACGGCAACGTGCGAAAAGATGGTAGGCATGGCGTTTTAGCTAACTGATTGATGACGTGCCTAGCTTAAATCGCTTGTGTGAAGTGAGTGTGAAGTTAGACTGGTGCTGTTTTGGACTGACCGCTCAAAACGGACGCACTAGATGGCCTCTGGTTTTTGTTCACGCCCAAGCAAATCAGTCACCGCATCTTTTGCACTTTTTCCGCTAGATAAAGCCTGATTGACTTCATAGGTAATCGGCATATCCACACCAATGGTTTCAGCGCGGCGCATCACTTCACGCGCCGTATTCACGCCTTCTGCTACATGGCCTAGCCCTTGCAGAATGTCGGCAAGCGATTTGCCGCTGGCGAGCTGCAAGCCCACTTCGCGGTTGCGCGAATATTGCCCAGTACAGGTTAAAATTAAATCGCCCACGCCAGCGAGTCCCATGAATGTTTCAGTTGAGGCACCCAAGGCCACACCAAAACGGGTAATTTCAGCCAATCCTCGGGTAATTAAAGCCGCGCGTGCATTATTGCCAAAACCCATGCCGTCACTAATACCTGCGGCAATTGCCATCACATTCTTTAACGCGCCACCCACAGAAACACCAATCACATCGGTGCTGTGATACACCCGCAGATTTGCACCATGTATCAACAAGGCCGCTTCATTTGAAAACGCTTCATCTGTTGCCGCTAAGGTAACCGCCGTTGGCAAACCGCGCACGAGTTCTGCCGCAAAACTTGGGCCTGACAACCCGCCCCAATGCTGTCCTGTTTGTTTTGGGTCGCCTAATTCTTCTAGCGCCACTTCATAGGGTAGTTTTGCTGATTGCGGTTCTAGGCCTTTGTGTGCCCAAATAATTGGCAGGTTGCAACCAAGCGCTTTGAGGTCTTGCAATATGCCGCGAAAACCGGCGGTAGGCACTACAGATAAAATTAAATCAGCGCCCGAAATCGCCGTGGCCAAATCATCTTGCACCTGCAATTGGTCGTTAAATTGAAAGTCGCCTAAATACAATGGGTTAGCGCGCGCATTACGCATTCCAGACACATGCCCAGCGTTACGCGCCCACAAGTTCACCAAATGACGCTCGCTGATATTCATCGCGAGCGCCGTACCCCACGCACCCGCGCCTAATACTGCGATTTTACGCACCCGTTGACTCGCTAGGGTTTCGCCTACCATTTACTGAGACCCCCAGGTTGAAGAAAGCAACATATAGCCCGTCAGGCCATCACGGTGTTTGACTTTTAGCCAGCCACGACTCGGCTTTGCGTCGGCCACATCAAGCAACACGTCTTTTTCAACTGTAGCCAATAATGTTGATGTAGCATCAGCGCTTTGGCGAATTTCCGCATTATTTTGCGTAATTAACACCGTGCGCTTATTGGATAAATATTTAGCCTCAACCCAATTTAAGCTACCCTGAGCATCACGCACTTTCAGCCAATCACCTAAATTCACCACCACTTCTACTGGGTAATGTTGATTTAGCAACAATACTTTTGTCGCGGCAGCAGAGGGGGCGTCGTACAAGACGGCTTTCGGTTGCGCAATCGAACGAAAGTCTAGCGCAAACGCCGTTAACGGCATCAGCACTAACAAACCAACAATGGTTACTTTGCGTTTAATTTGCCACAACCTTTTAATGTAAGCAAAATTAATGTTTAGCCGCGGCTTCAGCTTGTTGCTGTTTTTGCTGCGCGTATAAAGCCTCAAAATTGATAGGGTTGAGCAATACAGGCAAGAAACCTGCACGCACGACTAAATCAGACACTGCTTCACGCACGTAGGGGAACAAGATATTCGGGCATGTGATGCCGATAATCATGTCTAAGTTTTCTTCAGGCACATTACGGATTTGGAAAATACCCGCTTGTGTAACTTCAACCAAAAATACGGTTTTATCTTCGATTTTTGAAGTGACCGTTACTTTCAAAGCTACTTCAAATACGCCATCTTCAAGCGCTTGTGCAGCGTTACTGAGCTCAATGCTCACTTGTGGTTGCGTACGGTCTGTGAAGATTTGCGGTGCATTAGGAATTTCTAATGAAGCATCTTTGACATAAATTTTTTCAATGCTAAAGCCTGGTTGCGCTTGTTGTTCTGCTGGTGCGTTATCTTCTTGTGCCATAATTTTTCTACTTTAAATGTTTAAGAGTTTGCCAAACAATCTAGCCAAACCTCAAGGTTAATAAAAATACTGCTGTTTTTAGGGGGTTATTTTATCAGGTTTTAACGGACTCTAAACGATTTAGGCTAACAGCGGATCTAGCCCACCTGCTAAATCTAGTGCGCGCAAATCATCAAAACCGCCAATATGACGCTCACCAATATAGATTTGCGGCACGGTGCGCCGACCTGTTTTCTGCATCATTTCATCGCGCTTTTCCGGTTGCAAATCAATACGAATTTTATTGATTTCTACGATGCCTTTGCTAAGCAACAAGCGTTCCGCATTGATGCAATAAGGGCACACAGCGGTGGAATACATGGTAATGACAGGCATTAGGATTCGGCCTTCTCAGCAGGTTTACTTGTTGTTTTTTTTGCTGGTGCTTGGGACGTTACCACGGGTAACTTTGCATTTACCCAAGCATCTAATCCACCTTGCAAATTATGCACCTGCGTAAATTCTGCTTTACGCAACATCTCACACGCCTTGGCAGAACGCATACCGCGCTGACAATTGACTAACACTGCTTTATTTTGATATTTCTTCAAATCATTTAGTTTAGCCGGTAAATCATCCAATGCAATATGCTTGGCTTCTGCAATATGGCCAGTTGCAAATTCTGCGGCATCGCGCACATCCAACACCACAGCGTTTGAGCGGTTAATCAAAGTAACCGCTTCCGCAGGGCTTAAATTTGGCACACCGTTCGCGCTTTTTTTAATGCTCGGCAATAACAACATGATTCCTGAGCCTAACACCAGCCCAATTAGCAAAATATTATTTTTAATAAACTCCACAGACTTCCTCTCGATTATTTATTTGTTGTATATGGAGGCTACTGCCGCAATCACAACACTATTTTTAGCTCATTTATCAAATGGCATACAAATTTTAAAAAGCGATTTTACGTGGAAATACGCTAAAATAGTGGCAATCTCTCTAAAATATTCAAACTAAATTTCTCAAGCAATTAAAGGTGAAAATCATGTTACCCGCAGCCAATCTCACACCCGTGTGCTTACTCATTTTAGACGGTTTTGGTTATCGCGAAGAGTCAGCCAATAATGCCATTGCCCTTGCGCGCAAGCCAAATATTGATGCCCTTTGGAACAACATGCCACACACTTTAATTAATGCTTCTGAGCATTACGTTGGCTTGCCAGATGGGCAAATGGGTAACTCTGAAGTTGGGCATTTAAACATTGGTGCGGGTCGTGTGGTGTTTCAAGATTTTGAGCGCATTAACAACAGCATTAAAACCGGTGAGTTTTTTGAGCATCAAGCCCTTAAATCAGCGTTGTTGAATATTAAAAATAACAATAAAGCGCTCCATATTTTAGGGTTGTTGTCTGACGGCGGCGTACATAGTCACCACGAGCATATCTACGCCATGCTGGAAATGGCTAAAAAACTAGGTTTAACCAACGTATACGTGCATGTATTCTTAGATGGACGAGACACGCCGCCCGTAAGCGCAGCGCCTTATATTGCAGCGCTTGAAGCAAAAATTCAGGCGCTAGGCGTTGGCAAAATCATCTCCGTCAGCGGACGTTTTTACAGCATGGACCGCGATAAACGTTGGCCGCGTGTTGAGGCAGCTTATGCACTCATTACCGAGGGTATTGGTGAATTTACTTTTACAACAGCCAACGAAGCCTTGCAGGCCGCCTACGCACGTGGTGAAAATGATGAGTTTGTAAAATGCACAGCCATTCGCAAACCCAATGAAGCTGCCGCGCACTTAGAAGATGGCGATTTAGTGGTACACATGAATTTTAGGTCGGACCGTGCACGTCAACTCACGCATTCATTATTAAGTGAAGAATTTGATGGTTTTCATCGTCGCCATGTGCCGACATTATCAGGCTATTTCACGCTCACCATGCATGATGTAAAAGAAACCAAAGCCACGGCGATTTTTCCACCCTTTGCGGTTAAAAATACCTTTGGCGAATATCTTTCAAGCCTAGGGTTAACGCAGTTACGCATTGCTGAAACTGAAAAATACCCGCATGTCACCTTCTTTTTTAATGGCGGCGAAGAAAAAGTGTTCACGGGTGAAGACCGCATTTTAGTGCCATCACCACAGGTAGCCACCTACGATATGCAGCCAGAAATGAGCGCGTTTGAATTAACCGAAAAACTTGAAGAAGCAATTTTGAGCCGAAAATACAATGCCATTATTTGTAACTACGCCAATGGCGACATGGTGGGCCACACCGGCAGCCTGCAAGCAGCCATTGAGGCAATTGAGGCGCTAGATACTTGCGTTGGGCGCATTGTGAATGCCATGCAAAGCATAGATGGCGAAGTCATTATCACTGCTGATCACGGCAATGCAGAAACGATGTTTGACGTTGAAAACAATCAGCCGCACACGCAGCACACCACCAATAAAGTGCCGTTGATTTATGTGGGTCGAGAAGCCACCTTGGCCGATGATGGTGCACTCTCTGATTTAGCTCCCACCTTATTGCACCTGATGGGCGTAGCACAACCCAGTGAAATGACAGGTAAAAATCTTGTCCATTTTAAATCATCAAACTTACCTAAATAATGCGCCGCAGATAAACGCCGATGCACGCCGATTATATGCTTCATTTCATCAACCCTTTTGGCCGTTTGGCATTTTTACAAAAAGTGCCAAAGTTCAGCGTTGTGATGCTGATTTTTATGCTATTGCTCACGCCAGCCGCACATGCCGCTAAAAAGATTGATGAATCCAAGCAAGATTTAAACGAAGTCAAAGCACGCATTGAGTCACTCAAAAAAGAGCTCGACCAATCGCAAGAGGCACATAAAGATGCGGCAGACGCGCTCAAAGAAAGTGAAGTGGCGATTAGCATTGCTAACAAAAAACTATATGAAATCAATAACAAACAGCAAGTTAATAAAAAAGAACTCAGTCATTTAGAAAAACAATCTTACGCAACTAACCAAGCGCTCAGTCATCAGCAAAAGCGCCTCAGCAGCCAGTTGTACCAGCAATACACGCGTGGCGAGCAAAGTTACGCGCAAATCATTTTGCAAAATGAGCAACCAAGCGCTATTGCGCGTGATGTGCAGTATTTCTCATATGTGGCTAAAGCACGCGCTGAACTCATTCAGGATATGCGGCGCAATTTAGAAAAAATCAATCAATTGAATGATGAAACCGCCTCTAAGCTCAAAGAAGTCGCTGAACTTCAACAAAAGCAGTTGCAAGAAAAAAAGGCCTTAGAAAATCAGAAACAAGCCAAGTCTAAAGTTGTGAGCTCACTTTCTCAACAAATTGCCGCACAACGCAATGAAATTCAAAAACTCAAACGCGATGAGAAAGCGCTTTCTGATTTGGTTGAGCGGCTTGCCAAAATTGTGCCGCCGAAAAAGAAAATTGTCAAAAAAACAACGACGCCCAAACCTGGCAAACAAGATTCTGACTCAACCAAACCATTGCCAAACAAGCAAACAGAAGAGGAAGTCATTGAAAACAATGATGAACCGAGTGCTGATGACGGCCTTGCAGGTGCCAACTTTGCCGCACTGAAAGGCAAGCTTCGACTACCCGTTCGAGGTGACGTGACCAATCGATTTGGCTCCACCCGTCCTGATAGCGGTATTTCATGGAAAGGCTTGTTTATTAAAGCAGCTGAAGGGGCTGAGGTAAAATCCATTGCCACGGGTCGCGTAGTATTTGCTGACTGGCTGCGCGGTTTTGGCAATTTAATTATTGTAGACCACGGCAGTGGCTACATGAGCTTATACGGCAACAACCAAGCCGTGCTCAAGCAAGTAGGCGACACCGTGCAAACGGGGGATGCTATTGCCTCAGTAGGGAACAGCGGCGGCAATGAAACCAATGGACTTTATTACGAACTGCGCCGCCAAAGTAAACCGTTTGACCCGTTGAGTTGGAGCAAACTCAAGTAAGTTTAAAACGCAATAAAAACCGCCTGTTTTTGCCCGAACAATTTTCACTGCCCTGCGAGCCTTTATTTATAAGGCTCACAGAGCAGCGCTCAAGGGTTGTAGGTTAAATTTACTTTTTTTGAGGAGATGATGATGAATAGAAGAGAAGCTTTACTGAGCGGCGCAGCGATTGCAGCAGCGGCAGTGGTGGGTCGTGCGCAAGCCGCAGAAATGCAACATCACCACCATGCAGCAATGGCCAATACTGCCCTAGTATCAGCGGCGGCAGATTGTATTCAAAAAGGCCAAGTCTGCCTGAGCCACTGCCTGTATTTGCTGGGGCAAGGCGATAAAGAAATGGCCGCATGTGCAAAAAGTGTCAACGAAATGCTGACACTATGTGGCGCGTTGCAATCAGTCGCCAATCAAGAATCAGCCACCCTGCCACGGCTTGCGGCCATTGCTATGGAGGTCTGTAATCAATGTGAAGAAGAGTGTAAAAAACATGCGGACAAGCACGATGCCTGCAAAGTCTGCGGTGAAAGTTGTAATGCTTGCGCCAAAGAATGCAAGAAAATTGCCGCTTAATTTTTTGCTAAAAATCACAAAGGGCCTATCGGCCCTTTTTTACGATTGAGTCGTGGCGCCTCTGAATTGCTAATCTTTCTGAGCATGACAACATTATTCAAAAAGCGTAATATGCGTTAAAACCCTCTTAAATAGTAAATAAAATCAATATGATGCGAGTAATACCTTGCTTACCTCTCAGCCTTTTTGCACTATTAGCAGGTTTGTCACAGCCAGTTTTTGCCGAATACGACCCTAAAATAATTGCTTATGTGCCTTTTTGGAAAAACAGCGTCATTGACTATGAAAAAATCACCCACATCAATTATGCGTTTGCCCTGCCTCAAGCAGACGGGCATTTAAAGGCGGTTGCAAACACTTCAAAACTCACGAGCATTGTGCAAGATGCGAATCAGGCTGGGGTAAAAGTGTTTATTAGTGTCGGTGGGTGGAGCGATGTGGATGCCAATGGCAACTTGATTACGCTCGACAGCATTTTTGAAGGCATCGGCGCTGACCCAACGCGCAGAGCGAACTTAGTGACCGACATTATGGGCGTGGTGAATCAATATGGTTTGGATGGCGTTGACCTCGATTGGGAGTTTCCAAACCCTGGCGCCAGTGCCGATAATTTTAACTCACTCATGTGTGAACTCCACAGCCAATTGCAACCGAATGGCAAACAGCTCACCGCTGCCGTGGGCATTGAAAGCGCTGGGGACGGCTATACTTCTGCCATAAAAGACAAAGTGGACTGGGTTAACATTATGTCGTACAACCACTACAACCCCAACAGCACGCAACATGCCACCTTTGATAACGCCCTTGCGAGTGTTGCCCAATATCAGGCCAAAGGTTTTAGCAATGATCAGCTCGTGTTAGGCGTGCCTTTTTATGGCAAAGATGCTTCTGGCGAAGTGTGCTACGCTGATTTGCTGGCACTTGGTGCAGATCCACACCAAGACAGTTTTAATGGTTATGGCTATAACGGCATTGATACCATCGTGCAAAAAGCCCAATTTGTAAATGCCAACCAACTGGCTGGCATGATGTTTTGGTAAATCTCGCAAGACAGCACTGGCAGCAATTCACTTTTAACGGCCATGCATGGTCAATTTACGTCTAATGTACCTGAACCTGAGACTTACACGCTCACGGGCATTGGCTTGGGTCTGATTGGTTTTCATCTGCGCCGTCGCCAAAAATCGAACGCTTTTTGGGCCTGATTCAACGCTTAAAAAAACAGCTAATTTTCTCTCGAGGAAATTTTTATGCCCTGCGAGCCTTTATTTATAAGGCTTACAGAGCATCGAAAAAGGTTTGGTTAAATTTAAGCCCATTTAGCCTATTTTTTAAGGCTAACTTAGCTGTTAATTTTCACAGCGCGCCCAAGTAAAAATCTCACGCGCTGGTAAATTTTCCTTGCTCAGCATCCACCAATAATGTGATTAAATCTTGACTGCTGAGCGACAGCGCATAACCCAATACGCCACTGCCAATGACGACGATTGGGTAATCTTTCACACTGTTATCCACCAAAATTTTAATCTCACTCGGTAAAACAATAGGTGGAACGGCGCCGACAATATAGCCCGTGGCAGTTTGCACTTCATCAAATTCTGCCATGCGGCACTTGCGCGCATTTAAATGTTGGCGTAATACTGCCCAATCCGCACGGCCACCGCCCGCCACCGCTAACAGCACAAATTGTTCAGACCCCGCTTTAAACAATACGCTCCTCACCACCGATTGCGGGTTAATGCCTTGCTGGGTGAGCAAGGCTTCTAAATTGCGAATCGGCTTTTTATCTTCAGTCAGCGGAATTTCTATCACGCTAAAAGCAATGCCTTGTTGCTGTAGCAGTTCTGTAACGGGAGAAGTGATTAAAGCGCTCACTTTTTAAACTTTCAAAATTAGGTTAAAAAATCCACTTGATATTCTAATGTTAAAAAGTAAAATCACTGCAATCAATTCAAAAGGTTTGTCATGAAAAATAGTGCAATCATTGTGAATACGGGTGGCGGTTACAATAATGTCACCCTCGGCCATCGTGAAGCAGTAGCCCCTCGCGCCGGTGAAATTAAAGTACGGCTGCACGCTAACTCACTGAATTATCATGATTTTGCGGTGGTAAGCGGCATGTGGGGGCCAACCGAGCCACGCATTCCAATGGCAGATGGTGCAGGCGTTGTATTAGAAGTAGGAGAAGGTGTTACTGAGTTTTCGGTGGGTGACCATGTCGTTAGCACGTTTTTTCCTACTTGGTTGGCTGGTGAACCCTTGGTGGAAGGCTTTGCTACCACCCCTGGCGACGGGGTGGATGGCTACGCACGTGAGGTTGTAACCGCCATGGCCAACGCTTTTACACTAGCGCCAAAAGGCTGGAGCCACATTGAAGCCTCTACCCTCACCACGGCCGCATTAACGGCCTGGCGTGCTTTAATGTCTGACGATGCGCTAAAACCTGGCGACACGGTCTTGATACAAGGCACTGGCGGCGTTTCTATTTTCGCTTTGCAGTTTGCCAAAATGGCCGGTGCAACAGTCATTGCCACATCATCAAATGACGAAAAATTAGAAAGACTCAAATCATTCGGCGCCGACCATCTGATTAACTATAAAAAAACCCCGCTATGGGGAAACGTCGTACGTGAAATAACCAATCATCAAGGCGTTGACCATGTCATTGAAGTGGGCGGCCCAGCCACACTGGAACAATCGATGACGGCGGCGCGCATTGGCGGGCATATTTCAGTGATAGGGATTTTAACGGGGCTAGGCGGGGAGATTTCAATTGTCAGCGCCCTCATTAAACAACTGCGTCTTCAAGGCGTGCTGGTGGGCAACCGTACGCAACAGCAAGAAATGATTAAAGCTATTAATGCTAACAACATGCGCCCTGTGATTGACAAGGTTTTTGCATTAGAAAATATTGTGGGGGCTTTTCGGTACCAAGAAACCAACCAGCATTTTGGAAAAATTTGTTTAGAAATGTAATTGCCCATCAGCTTGTGAAAACCAACTGGCGCTAATTTTTAAGGCTGAGTCACGTCGCTAATAGTGTTCATCATAAGTATAAGTGCTCACTTCTTTACTGATGAGTTTTGTGATTTTCTTGATGTTTTTCTTGAAGTTAGCTACGTTTGAAACACTGCCTAAATGGCTAGTTTCGCGTTGAACATGCACTTCCAAACCATTGCGGCCTTCGCTACCTCTAAAGTTTTGCACCGCCAACGTTAATTTTTCCACTTCATTCACGTTAAATATCAATGCAAGTGTTGCATCGGCAAAGCCAATCACATTCTGTTGTGCATCATGCCAAATCAACAGCGGCTGCGCTTCAGTAATCATCCGCTTAAAGCAATCTGGCGTATAAATGGCATTTTCAACTTGCCGATAATTAGCATTTAAATCAATCGAAAAATCAAACGTAGCATATTGAATGGCTGCATTTAGCACCAAATTACGTTGATAATCACTGCGATAAAAGCGGTCTAGATTTGGCGCATAACGTATGCGTAACCACGCCACGTTATCCCAACCATCGGGTATTTCGCGATAAAAACAATAAAGCTCAATGCTGACCGATTGAGCTTGCCAAGTGGCGCGCCAAGTGAAATTTCTGCGCTATATTCAATCACGGGCAAATGCAGTTTGAGTGCGCCTTGTGCGCTATCGCAAGCGGTATAAAGGCTGTGTAGTTTTAACCCATTAAAAATGGTCGGTTTTGTAATGCGATATTCTGTGGCATGAAAAGATGGATTGGGGAAATCTTTTCGTTGCGTTTTAATATGCTTATTGTTTTGTAAATCTTCGTAAGTGCCCCAAGCAATTAAGGTATTGAGATGTTCAAGCCACAAGCCTTGTTGTAGCAAATCCAGTGCACTTTTTCCATTACCAGCAACATCTGTCGGCGTAATAGCAAAATCTGCCGTATGCACTTTTTGCCAAAGAACTGCTTCAGCCATGTCCACCTTGGCGTTTCTAAAGGCCGCATAACGCTCAACATCAAAGTTTGGTAACTGGGTGACAATGCGCTCTAAGGCTGCAAAATTGCCTGCCAACGTACAAACGCTAAGCGCCTGTGCGGAATATGACCGCAAATTTAGCCCGCAGCGGTCATGCGCGTCAAGATCATCAAACCGATAAATCGTGATGTAATCGACGTCATTCAAGTGAATCTCGCTATTATCATGATGATGGCGAATGAGGCGAAAGTGATGGCCGTCAATCACCAAACGCTCACCATAAAATGGATGTTGGTCAGGCGCTTTTTCTGGGGTGGAAATTTTGCTTATGAAAGAAAACATAGCACTTCATTGCTTAAAAAATTGGTTAAAAAAATAGGAATATGAAGTGGTTAAATTTAACTTAAATTATCGCTTTTCAATACGAGAAAAAAATAATGCTCTGTGAGCCTTTATTTATAGGGCTCTCAGAGCATCGAAAAAGGTTGTGACTTAAATTTACATTTTTTTGGATAAAATCCGACATCAAATACGTCGCCAAGTGGTGCCTTGTGGACTGTCTTCCAACACAACACCTGCCTCTAACAATTGCTTACGAATGGTATCCGCTTCAGCAAAGTTTTTGGCTTTTTTTGCTTCTGCACGCGCCTGAATCAGGGCATCAATATTAAGCGTTTGCGTTGCCTCACCTTGCAAAAACGCATCGGGGCTACGTTGTAACAAGCCTAATACGCCTGCTAATGATTTAAGCAAACCAGCAGTCTCGGCAGATTTCGATTTATTTACTTCGTTGGCCAAATCAAACAACACGGCCAAGGCTTCTGGGGTGTTAAAATCATCATCCATCGCGGCTTTAAAGCGTACAGCTTGCGGATGTTGCCAATCAATCGTATTACTTGCAACGTCGTGGCCACGCAAGGCCGTGTACAGGCGAGTAAGCGCTAACTTCGCGTCATCTAAATGCTGATCTGAATAGTTCAACGGGCTACGATAATGCGCGCGCAAAATGAAAAAACGCACCACTTCCGCATCGTATTTTTCTAATACGGTTCTAATCGTAAAAAAGTTGCCCAGTGATTTCGACATCTTTTCATCGTCCACGCGCACAAAGCCGTTGTGCATCCAGTAATTGACCATTTGGCAAGGCTGGCCATCATGGCTGTGCGTGGCTTCGCCATTCCATACGCCGCCGTGCGCGGCCTCAGATTGGGCGATTTCATTTTCATGGTGCGGGAACTGTAAATCTTGCCCGCCCCCATGAATGTCAAAATGCGCACCCAATAAATGCGAACTCATCACCGAACATTCAATATGCCAGCCGGGACGACCTTTGCCGTTATTCGGCCCACCGAATGGTGAATCCCAACTCGGTTCATTGGGTTTTGCCGCCTTCCAAAGTACAAAATCCATCGGGTCTTGTTTAAAGCTGTCAACTTCCACGCGTTCACCCGCGCGCAAGTCTTCAAGCGATTTACCCGATAACTTGCCATAACCGTCAAATTTATTGACAGCATAAAACACATCGCCATTCGCGGCCGTATAGGCAAACCCTTTGTTAATTAACGTTTGAATCATCTCCACCATGCCGCTTACATATTCGGTAGCCTTGGGTTCTAGCGTTGGGCGTATTACCCCCAATTTGGCTGAATCTTCATCCATGGCGTCAATAAAGCGCTGTGTAAGCTGGCTGATTGTTTCATTATTTTCATTGGCACGTTTAATGATTTTGTCATCAATATCAGTGATATTACGCACATAAGTGACCTCGTAATCAGAAGTTCTCAACCAGCGGCTTACCATATCAAACACCACCATCACCCGCGCATGGCCTAAATGACAGAAGTCATACACCGTCATGCCGCACACATACATGCTGACTTTGCCAGCCTGTATAGGGGTAAAAACTTGTTTTTCACGTGCGAGGGTGTTGTAAATTTTGAGCATAGAATGATGAAAATCTTAAAAATGAGTCAAACGATAAAATAACGTTAAAAATAAAATGTTCGCTAATTTTAAAGTAAAATGGCGCCTGACTTGAAATTATCTGCAACCGTTGCGGTCTACTTTTTACATTTTATTTTAACTAAGGACATGTATGCGTCATCTTTTTGCTCTCTTAATGTTGGTATTTTTCAGCCACAGTGCACTAGCGGCAGATACTAAAACAAACCCGCAAGTCACATTTGAAACCACACACGGCAACATTGTGCTTGAACTTTACCCGCAAAAAGCGCCAAAAACGGTCGCCAATTTTCTGCAATATTCAGAGTCTGGCTTTTATAAAGACACTATTTTTCACCGTGTCATTAACGGTTTTATGATTCAAGGTGGTGGTTTTACGGCAGATATGCAAGAAAAACCAACCAACGCGCCTATTAAAAATGAAGCTGCTAACGGCCTCACCAATGACAAAGGCACCATTGCCATGGCGCGCACGTCTGACCCTGACTCAGCCACTGCGCAATTTTTTATTAATTTAGTCAACAATCACGCACTTAATTACCGCGGTGATAGCCCAGAAGAAATTGGCTATTGCGTCTTTGGTCGCGTATTGACAGGCATGGATGTGGTGCGCGAAATCGCCATTGTCAATACGGGTAACGCTGGCCCACACGGCAATGTACCAAAATCACCCATCATCATTAAACAAGTTAAAATCGTTAAATAGGAACATTCAACATGGTAAAACTTCAAACCAATTTCGGTGGTATCACCATTGAACTCAACGCTGAGAAAGCACCCGTTACGGTCGCCAATTTTTTACAGTATGTTGATAATGGCTTTTATGATGGCACTATTTTTCACCGCGTGATTGATGGTTTTATGATTCAAGGCGGCGGTTTTGATGCGTCTATGAACCAAAAAGCCACCGTTGCTGAAATTCAAAACGAAGCCAACAACGGCTTAGGCAATGAGCAATACACCATCGCCATGGCACGTACATCAGCACCGCATTCTGCCAGTAGCCAATTTTTCATCAATGTCGCCAATAATACTTTTTTAAACCATAGCGCTGAAACAAGTAGCGGCTGGGGTTATTGCGTGTTTGGCAAAGTGACAGCTGGCGCTGATGTGATTGATAAAATCAAAAAAGTGGCTACCACCAATCGCAAGGGCCACCAGGATGTGCCGGTAGATAACGTTGTGATTGAAAAAGCCACGCGCAGCTAATCCATCACGCGATTAGCTTACGCACGCCAGCCTACGCATGACCAACATCGGAGATCAAGCAAGCCACACCTTGTTTATCTCCGATTTGCATTTGTGCGTGAGCCGCCCCAAAATCACTGCGGCTTTTTTACAGTTTTTACAACACACTGCCACAAAAGCAGATGCACTCTATATTTTGGGCGACCTGTTTGAATACTGGGCGGGCGACGATGCCATGAAAGATGCGCATCATGATGCCATCATCTGTGCTTTTCAAGTGCTGACAAACACTGGCGTCAAAGTTTACTTTATGCATGGCAATCGCGATTTTTTAGTCGCTCATAGCTTTTGCGATGCCGCAAATATCACACTGCTGGCAGACCCCACACTCATTACGCTATATAACCAAAAAGTGCTGTTAAGCCATGGCGACGCTTTATGTACGGACGATGCCGCCTACATGCAATTTCGTCAGCAAGTGCGCAACTCACAGTGGCAAGCTGATTTTTTAAGCCTGCCATTGGCAGAAAGAAAACGCCAAATCGAAGCAATCCGCATGCGCAGCGAACAGGAAAAAACGCAAAAAACTGCAGAAATCATGGATATCAACCAGAACGCGCTGGCCAAACTATTAGCCGAATTTGATTATCCCGCGATTTTTGTACACGGACACACTCACCGACCTAATCAGCATCACCTGCACCTCAACGGACATCACATCACTCGCTGGGTATTAGGCGATTGGTACGAACAGGGAAGTTACCTGATGTGCAACAGGGAAGGCTTTAGCAGTGTGAAGTTAGCAACGGAAAACTGATACCGATCACTACGAAAAAAAATAAATTCAACTGCCTAAAACGTCCGAGGAATTTTTTTGCTCTGCAAACCTTTATCTACAAGGCTTACAGAGCATCGAAAAAGGTTGTGCCGTATATCAGGCCATCATTTAGGCTGGTAACCAACGATTTTACTTTCATCTACATTGTCGATTTGTTCTGGTTCTAAAAACTGATGCGCGTATTTAAGGTAGATTTTTTCACGCACAAATAAATCAAACAAATCCGGATCAATGTGATTATCCAGCTTCATTTTTCCTAAAATATTAAGTGATTCTGTGAGCGTCTTGGCGCGTTTGTAAGGACGGTCTTTTGAAGTGAGTGCTTCAAAAATATCTGCCACCGCCATCACGCGCGCTGGCACCGACATTTGGTCGCCCCGCAACCCTCTTGGGTAACCGCGCCCGTCCATGCGCTCGTGGTGTCCGCCTGCATATTCTGGCACATGCTGAAACCCTTTGGGATAAGGCAGGGACTCCAGCATATCAATAGACACAGTGATGTGATTGTTAATCACGGCACGTTCCTCAGCCGTGAGCGTACCTCGTACCACCATTAAATGATACACTTCGTCATCCGTTAAAAATGGCACTGTGTGGCCGTCTATATTCACAAAAGGTGTTGCGCCAATATCGCGCACACGCTGCTGGTCTACATTAGTCATGCTCTCGCCGCCAAAGTTAATATTGCGCAAATAAGTTAAATCAGCATCACATTTTTGCTTGAATGTTTGCAGTTTCAGCACGGCATTTGTGTAATCAAACACCTCACCACTTCGCAGCGTCGCCACTTGCTGCTCAAGCATTTCACATTCAGCCTGTTTCTTTAGCAACTCGTATCGTTGGGCGATTAAATCAATTCTGTCAAAAATGGCTGAAAGCTTAGTCGCTTTGTCCATCACATATTCAGGTGTAGTAATTTTGCCGCAATCGTGCAGCCAGCCCGCGATTTTTAACTCATAAAATTCTTTTTCGTTAAGCGTAAAATCTTTGAGCGGGCCTTCTTTGGTGTCAATTGCGGCTTGCGCCAACATGAGGGTTAATTCGGGTACACGCCGACAGTGGCCGCCAGTGTAAGGCGATTTCGCATCAATCGCCCCCGCGATGAGCCGCACAAAAGACTCCAGCAAGTCTTTTAAGCCTTCAATCAAACTATGGTTGGTCATTGCCACCGCAGCTTGAGAAGCCAGAGATTCAACTAAACTTTGATTTGCTTCAGAAAACGGGATAATTTCCCCGCTATGAATATCCAGCGCATTGATGAGTTGTAAAACGCCGATAATTTCATCTTCATGATTTTTCATCGGCACTGTCAAAAATGACTTTGAGTGATAGCCGACAATTTGGTCATATTTACGCGTGCCCGAAAAATCAAAATCTTCAGTTTGATAAGCATCCACAATATTCACCGTTTTACTTAGCAGGGTTGCATAAGCAGCAATGGTGGTTAAATTCGGTTTGCCATCAGGTAAATATAACGGTATCGGCAGTAAAGGGATCTCTTGGCCTGTGGTACCGCCCAATTGTACATTGAGCGTTGAGTTACTTAAAATTTCAAACTTTAGGTACTGCTTATCTTCAGACAATATATACAGCGTGCCGCTATCAGCGTTGGTAATTTCTTTTGCGCCAAACAAAATCATTTCCAGCAAACGTTTAGTATCGCGCTCGGCTGAAAGTGCGATGCCAATGTCGTTTAGGCGGTCAAGCCGTGTTACTAAATAAGCGTGCTGTTGATCAGTCATATAAGGTGGTTAAAAAGACAGAAATACTGGTAAATTCATTATATTCAAAAAATAAAATCGACGGTAAAGATAGCATGCTGAAAATGTTTTTCGTGTAAATTATTGTTTAGCTGCGTCAAGGTAAAACTCCATCTTCACGCCAGCAATTTCAATCACATCATGGTCCTTTAGCGCAAAAGCTTGCGCGCCGGTAGAAACATCATTCACTAAGGGGTACGCTTTGCCTTCAACATGGGTAATAAAATAACCACTTGCACGCTTGGTAATCACGGCCACCTGCACACCTACTTTGCCCAGTGTTGTCAGCGCTTTATTTAGCACTAACTCCCGCCCAGCGCTTGGGCCGTTAAGCACCTGCACTTTGCCTACCGTCGGGCTAGAAATTGCCGCAACTGGCGCCAAGGTTTCAGTGTGCGATTTATCCAAAGAGGCTGTGGTGTCAAACACCTGATTGGCCGTTTCCTTCGCTTGACGCTCGAATGCGTGTAATGCCGACGGATGCACCATCACCGTTTTTTCAAAACCTGCGTGTTCGGCTTGCTCAGTACCGATGTGGCTCAATACCTCTTCATCAATAAACTTTAATTGGTATTTTCCTATTTCAACCACATCGCCATGACGCAATAAATGATTCTTAATCTCCTGCCCGTTCACGGTAGTGCCATTGGTACTGCCTAGATCTTCTACATAAAAATCGTTACCTTTTTTTACCACCACCGCATGCTCACCGCTCACAGCGAGGTTATCCATATGAATAACATTGTTGGGTCTGCGGCCAATCGTCGTTAGCTCTTTTTTTAGAAAAAATTCACTTAATATCGCGTTATCCAAATAAAGTATTAATTTCGCCATTTTTTATAATCCTGCTATTTTAACCAACCAAAAAAGTTATCCATGTGGTGATTTAACCCCAAATTTTTGCGCTTCGGGCGTTTTTTTTCAAAAGTTTTATTAACCTGCACTAGTATGACAGAAATATTATCTTTACCGCCATGCTCGTTTGCCAGTTGAATCAGGCTTTGCGCCCTGCTATCCAAGCTTATATCGGGCATGCTTAAAATCAATTGAATCTGACTGTCGTCCACCATATCCGTTAAGCCATCAGAACATAACAAATAAACATCACCAACTTCCACATCAAACTCGTTTAACTCTAACGGCACTTCAGGCTCTACGCCTAAAGCGCGCGTGACCAAATTGCGATTCACTGAATATTTCGCCTGTTCTGCAGTGATTAATCCAGCGTTGAGCTGCTCTTGCAGGATTGAGTGATCTTCTGTCAATTGAATAAACTCAAGGCCGCGCAAGCGATACATGCGTGAATCACCAATATGACCGACCAATAATCTGTTATTGATAAACAACCCCAAGACCAATGTTGTTCCCATTCCAGCACATTGCGACTGTGTCTGCGAAACATAATAAATGGCATCATTGGCATTTTTTACCGCATCTACTAGCAGTTGCGCCTCTGGCTGCATGGCGTTAAGCGCATGGTCTTGATATTGCAGATATTGATCTGACTCTAAGGGGGGCTGATTGAGCATCACTTCTGTGAGTTCAGCGGCAATGCTGAGCACGGCAATTTCACTAGCGACCTCGCCTGCTTTATACCCGCCCATACCATCAGCCAGCACCACATAGCCAATAGTACTATCACTGGCGATGGTGTCTTCATTATGCTCACGCAACAAACCAACGTCAGTAAGCCGGACAATCTCTAATACATCACTTTCAAGCACGTTTGCTAAGCTCATATTCATCAGTTTGCTATATTAACCTGTTTGCAGGCAGCGTTTAATATCACGCACAATTTCTTGGCCAGTGGCATAGCGTTTATCCATGTCTTTTTCTAGCATACGATCAATTACCACAGATAAACATGGCGTAACTGCGGCATTCAGAAGATGTGCGCTCAATTGTGGCTCATTGGTGATTTTAAACATCAATGCAGCCATCGACTCGCCCTCAAAAGGCAATCGCCCCGTGGCCAACAGGTAAAACATCACCCCTAATGAAAATAAATCAGAACGCCCGTCAATTTTTTTGCCAGACAACTGCTCTGGCGACATATAACTAGGGGTGCCAAGAATGAGGCCTGTTCTGGTTTTTGAGGCATCGGTAATACGGGCAATGCCAAAGTCTGTCATTTTAACCAAACCCGTTTCAGGGGCATACATCACATTTGCGGGCTTAACATCGCGATGCACCACATGTTGTGTATGCGCATAGTCCAAGGCATCAGCCAACTTGCAAATAATTTCAGTGACCGTGTTTAAAGGCAGTAAATTATCCGGCTTAATATATGCAGTTAGGTCTTTACCTTTTAAAAACTCCATTGCAATATAGGCCAGATCATGCTCCTCACCTGCATCGTAAATGGTCACAATATTCGGATGATTGAGTTTGCCAGCCGTTTCTGCCTCTCGAAAAAAACGCCGTTTTGCTTCACCAATTGCATCTTCTTCAAAAGCTTGAGACAAATCCATGGTTTTAATCGCCACCACTCGGCCAATTTTGGGGTCGCGACCTAAATAAACCACGCCCATTGCACCTTTGCCGAGTTCTTTTTCAATTTGATAACGCCCCAACATTGGTTTTTCAATGCCTTCTTGATTTAATATCAGCGTACTTGCGTTTGTTCGAGTTCCACCACTCCCGACAATAATCGTTTCAGCCATCGCTCTAGCATGTGCAACTCGGAGTGCCAAATCCTTGTAATCTGCATCATGCTTGGCCAAGTAGGCAAACACGGCCTCAGCCTTGTTAAATTGGCGTTTGCGCTCAAAATCCAAGCCTAACGTATACATACCTTCCATGACACTCTCATCCATCGGGCATTTACGAAAACGGTCAAAGGCCATATCCAACTGACCCTGACTTTGAAACATCAAGGCTAAGTTTCGGTTACTTTCGGCTGAGTCAGCATCAGATTTAGCCTTACCTTGCTCCGTTAAAAAGAACCGTTTCGTCGTTAAAACGGCATGCCCAAACATCAACAGGGCCGCAGGCATCGTCAATGGTAACCACAACCCCTTTTGCGTCATCAGCCAAAGATGCATTGCAACCAACACTGCAAAAAAACTTAACGTTGTCATTGCCGCGCGCCCTACCCCTAGTCGAGGCAACAAAACACTCAAATACATGGCGACTAACAACCAAGCACTTAGTTGTCCCCAAATGGCCCATGCAGGCATTACAAAAAAATCTTCATTTAAAATACTCGCCACAGAATGTGCGAGTGTCTCAATGGGTTTCATGTGAGATGATATTGGCGTGATTTGATTATCACTGCCATCGCCAGTTGCTGCCATCCCAATTAACACAATTTTATCTTTGTATTTTTCGGTTGATATTTTGCCGCTCAACACATCATAAAAAGAATCTGCTACAAACGGTGCTTTACCGTCTTTATCTGAATAAAAAAACGTGTTCATTTGTAATGCGCTATCGGTGGCGATATTGAGTTTACCCAGCACAAGGCCCTCACCTAAACGTACTTTTATATCTTGCGGTTTGAGGTTTAAATACTGCGCAGCGATTTGCAGCGAGAGCGAAGGGTAATATTGATCGTAAAACGATAACACCAACGGTTCAGAACGAATTGCGCCATCTAGATCTGGGTTCGCATTCAGGTGGCCAATCGCAACAGCCACCTTACCCACTTCTGCAAAAGGGGCGATGGCCGCCATCGCGGGTATGGGTAGCTGCCCTTGTTGTTCAGCCTCAATTTTATCTACAATATCAACAATGGCATTTTTGCGTACATATCCCGGCAGTGGCTTGTCGAGATTGCCTCGCGGCTCGCCCAACGTAAAGGGCATGGCTAAAACAACATTATTGGCTTGCTGAATACTGGCAACAAGTTTTGCATCTGCATTTAAAGAGGCCTTGGCCTCTTTAAATAAAGCATCCAACTGCGACGCCTCTGGCGTTGCATTCAGGATGCTGGACGAAGTAACAAAATCAGAAATTTGATTGATATAACTTAAGCCAGGATCAATTTGCGGCTCAAGAAAATAGACAGTACTTCCAATGACCTTAGGGGAAGCCAAAGCCAGTTTAGACAACATCGTTGCATGTACTTCACGCGACCACGGCCAGCGGCCAATATTGGCGATACTTTGATCATCAATGGCAATGATGGCAATATGATTGCCAGCGTCTCGCGTACTTGCTTGTACGCCAAAATCATAAGCTTTTCGCTCTAGGCTTTGTAGAATATCGCTATTGGTCGCGAGTAAAAAACCCATTGAAACGATGAGTGCTGCAAACCAATCAGATTTCCAAAAGTTTTTTTTCATTCGCAAGCCTTAAGCCATCAACCTATTCAGTCGTCAATGATCAATCGCTCAGTGCGCATAATTTCAGTGCGCCTAATTTAGGCTCTAACACTTTTAACTTCTGCCGCCCTAACCTCAGCTGCCAGCTTATCTAGCACCCCATTGATATATTTATGCCCATCAAGGCCACCATACAGCTTTGCCAGTTCAACGCCTTCATTTATCACAACGCGGTAAGGAATGCTTAAATCAAACATCAATTCACAGCTAGAAATGCGCAAAATGGCATGCTCCACTGGGCTAAGTTCAGTGACTTTACGATCGATAAATTGTGCCATTTTTTCGTCCAACGCCGCCATGTGAAGATTCACTTCTGAAAGCAAATGCTTGAAGTAGGCTTCGTCTGCTTTGGTGTAATCAGGGTCTTCGGTCATGTCACGCAAAACCGCATTGATATCTGATTGATTCAGCATGCCGCGGTACACGGCCTTCATGACTAACTCACGTGATTTTCTACGATTTTTACCGGCATTTTTTTTTGCATGGGGTTTTTTTGTCGGTATATTCTCAATCACAAGACTCTTCACCGCTTTTTGCGTAGTACCTGATTCTTGATTGCTCATTACAGCGCCCTAATCAAGTTGGCCATTTCAACCGCCACTTGTGCCGCCTCGGCGCCCTTAACGTGCATGCGTGCAATCGCCTGGTCATCATCTTCAGTGGTCAGCACAGCATTGGCTACTGGAATACCTGCATTAAACTGCACTTCAGAGATGCCGCGCGCTGATTCATTGGCAACCACTTCAAAGTGATACGTTTCGCCGCGAATAATCGCTCCTAGGGCAATGAGTGCATCATATTGGTCGCTCATTGCCATATGCTGCAAAATGAGTGGTGTTTCTAACGCACCAGGCACGGTGGCGATGGTAATTGCCTCAGATGCCACGCCTAATTTAAGCAATTCAGCCGTGCAAGCACTTAATAAACCGTCCCCAATATCACTATTAAATCTTGATAGCACTACACCAATTCTTAAATTGGTGCCGTCTAAATTTTTTTCTAATTCTCTCACGCTTTATTCCTTTATTCAGGCCTGCAAATCATAAAGGCGTATTTTACCGTATATTGCCTGCACGTTTGAGAAAAAGTGGGTTACTGAAATAAGCCCCAAGCTTTTTGCAACGTACTCCAAACCCCATAGCTGATTGGAATCAGCACTAACGCCCAAGCGATGACCACTAATATTGGATGGCTCGCCACTTGCACCTGGCCGTTTGCTGATGCATTGCCTGCATTCGCGGTGGCCGACTTTTCATGTGCAGCTTTACGCACTTCGTCTAATTCTGCATCGGTCATGTAGTATTTATCGGCAACGGGCTTGACTAGCCAATTGGCAATAAACCCAATCACCAGCATGGCAGCTAGCACTAAAAAGATGGGGGCGTAGATTTTATCAAACGGGACGTTGGCTTCAAGGCGTGTATCGTGCAGATAGTTCACCACCACTGGGCCTAAAATTCCGGCAGTTGACCATGCCGTCAGAAGGCGGCCATGAATCGCGCCCACAAATTGCGTACCAAACATATCCGCTAAATAGGCGGGAATGGTTGCAAAACCACCACCGTACATGGAAGCAATCACGCAAAACGCCGCAACAAACAGCGCCAGCGATTTAAACCCTGCTACATAGGTCGCGGCACAATACATAATGGCACCGAGTACAAAGAAAATATAGTAGGTGTTTTTACGGCCCAATTTGTCCGACGATGTTGCCCAGGCAAAGCGGCCGAAAATGTTAAATAATGAAATCAACCCAACGAACCCAGCACCAATCGCAGCAGCCGCTGCCGTCATAGCTTCGTCTTTCTTAACCTCAGCAAAACCAACTTCTGGCTGGCCAATCAAGGCGCCACCAAAAGTTTCTTGTAACATTGGCGCGGCTGCACCAATAATGCCAATACCCGCCGATACGTTCATGCACAGCACCAGCCATAGCAACCAAAACTGTGGGGTTTTATGGGCATTTTTAAGGTGCACATGCTTGCTTGAAATCATGGCGTTATTTTGTGTCGCGGGCGGCGTCCAGTTGGCGGGTTTCCAGCCCGTTGCCGGTACGCGGTAACTCAGTGCGCCCCAGAGCATAAACACAAAATAAATGGCAGCCAGCGCCACAAATGTTTGCCAAACACCAACACTGGTGGGCGTGGCAAAATAACTCATCATTTTTGCAGCTATAGGCGAGCCAATCATCGCACCTCCGCCAAAGCCCATAATTGCCATGCCGGTGGCCATGCCACGGCGGTCTGGAAACCATTTAATCAGCGTTGAAACGGGGGAAATGTAACCCAGACCTAAGCCAATGCCGCCAATGACGCCACTGCCTAGCCACATCATCCATAACTGGTGCGTGTAAACACCATAGGCTGAAATTAACAACCCGCCGCACCAGCACATCATTGAAACCAGACCCGCTTTACGCGGACCTTCGCGCTCTAACCAGCCACCCCATAGCGCTGCAGAACAACCTAACAGCACAAAAAATAACGTATACATCCAACCTAAATCAAACTGCGTCCAATTACAGTCAGTTGCGGTAAGTGCGCGCAAAGTACCAGATAACTTCTCACTGAAATTAGTTGCCCCTGCCGCACAAGCGGCTAAAGGCTTACCCTCAGCATCCATTAGTGCATTGCCAAGCGGCTTCCAAAACACACTAAAGCCATACGCCATCCCAATTGACAAATGCACAGCAAGCGCCGCTGGCGGCACAAGCCAGCGATTAAAGCTTGCATTTGCGATGGTGTTTTCTTTAGATAAAAAGCCTGCCATGTTGACCCCTCAAAAAATTACGCTGCCATTTTTTATGAAATTTTATAATGTAGCAGTGTGTAACAATTTGTGAAAAATGGCAATTTACTTATGTGCGGCATTTATTGTAAGTTGCTTGATATTTGTCACGAATATGTCATATTAGGGTCATAAACTAACGCTCAAGTTATTCAAGGAAAAACCTGATGCCAGCCAATATATTAGTTGTTGAAGATGAACCTGCCATCCAAGAGTTACTTGCGCTCAATATCACGCAGGCAGGGCATAACCCAATTCGGGCCTTAAGTGTAGAAATCGCGCAAAACTTAATGCGCGAAACCATCCCCGATTTAATTTTGTTAGATTGGATGCTACCCGGTATGAACGGCTTGGAATTCGCGCGAAAACTCAAGTCGGACAGTCTCACAAAATCCATTCCCATCATTATGCTCACCGCGCGTGGCGATGAGTACGACAAAGTACGCGGCTTAGAAGTAGGCGCCGACGACTACGTTACCAAACCATTTAGCCCGCGCGAACTTAACGCCAGAATTAAAGCCGTGCTTCGCCGCCGCGCCCCGCAAATGACAGATGACCCAATTGAAATCAATGGGTTACGACTAGACCCCACTAGCCACCGCGTCACAGGCAACCAAAAAAGCATTGATCTTGGCCCCACTGAGTTTAGATTACTGCATTTCTTTATGACCAATGCCGAGCGCGTACACACTCGCAGCCAATTGTTAGATAAAGTCTGGGGCGACCGCGTGTTTGTTGAAGACCGCACAGTGGACGTGCATATTCGCCGCTTACGCAATGCCTTGGCGGTTTCAGGCCATCAGGATTTAATTCAAACCGTGCGTGGTTCTGGCTATCGGTTATCAGCGCAACATACCTGATTTTGATAGTTCCTAATGCGCAAAATTGCCACAATTCAGCATTAAAAATCTCCCAAGAAAAATTTATGCTCTGCGAGCCTTTATTTACAAGGCTAGCAGAGCATCGAATAAGGTTGGCATTAAAATATGACTAAATAAGTTAAATTTTCAAATATGACTAATTTAGCGTTAAATCCTCGCTATAATTCACTTCATCACCCGTTTTTTGAAAAACAAATTCTGTGCTCGATATTCGTTGGAAAGCTGCCCTATACATTTGCGCGCTCGGCATCATCAGCCTATTTTTGTGGTTGATTACTAGCGCAACCACAGCGCTCATCGTATTCGCTATCGGGCTCATCTTTTATTTTATTCGCCATCTTTTTTGGCTGAACCAACTTCATAATTGGCTAAAAAAACCTGAGCTAAAAACCATTCCTGAAGGTTCAGGTATGTGGGAAGATGTATTTACAGCCTTACTGCACTATGAGCGCAATAATGTGCAGCAACAAACAGCACTCAGTGCCGCGCTAGAGCGCTTTGAACTGGCCACTGCAGCCATGCCAGACGGCTTGGTGATATTAAGTGCCAGCAACGCAATTGAGTGGTGCACGCCGCACGCTGAAAACCAGCTAAGCCTCAATTTAAGCCAAGATAAAAATCTGCCGATTGTGAATTTAATTCGCGACAGCCATTTTATTGCTTATCTGTATAACGAGCAGTTTGATGAGCCCTTCAAGTTAACACCAATCCATCAACCAGAGCGCAGCCTCGAAATCGAGCTGATTCCATTGGCAAATCAGCAAAAACTACTCATCAGCCGCGATATGACACAGCGCGATAAGGTCGAAACCATGCGCCGTGATTTTATTGCCAATGTCTCACATGAATTACGCACGCCATTAACCGTCGTTGGCGGCTTTCTAGAAACATTAAGCGATATGGAAGGCGCGATTCCTGCCAACCTCAAAACGTATTTCACAATGATGGAAGATCAAACCAGCCGCATGCGGCGCATCATTGAAGACTTATTGACGTTATCAACCTTAGAGAGCAAAACTGAAAGTCCTGATGACCATGAAATTAACATGGCGAGTTTGCTGAAATCTATCCAAAATGATGCCATTGGCTTGAGCCAGAGCCTTAAAAAAGCACCACTGCAAATTCACCTGCATGTTGATCCCATACTGAGTATTCGCGGCGCACAAGAAGAATTGCGCAGTGCTTTTAGCAACTTAGTCAGTAACGCCGTGCGCTACACGCTGGCGCGCGAGGGAACGAATAACAAGTCCAATGATATTTTTATTTCATGGGAGCCTCAAAATGGCGAAGCAGTGTTTTCAGTGCGTGACACCGGCATTGGCATTGCGCAGCAGCATATTGACCGACTGACCGAACGCTTTTATCGGGTTGACCGTAGCCGTAGCCGAGAAACGGGCGGCACAGGTTTGGGTTTATCCATTGTGAAACATATTCTGATTCGCCATCAGGCCAAATTAGAAATCACCAGTACATTAGACGTGGGCAGCACTTTTAGCGTAATATTTCCAAAAAGTCGTGTCGTAACTACAAGTCAATAATAAAAATATGAAAAACCTCACCCTGATTTTACTTTGCTTATGCTTAAGTGCGTGCGCCACCAATTCGCCCATGACAGGAAAACCGATTCCTGAACGAAGTGACAGAAGTTCTGGCAGCCAATTAGCAAAAAGCGATTTTGACCGTATGGCAGATGTGGAATACTCAGAAAATAAGCAAAGCCTGCGCACGCTCATGCTCAAACTCTACAAACGCAACCCGCGCGAACTTGCCAAAAGCACATCAGAAAATGCTGGAAAAATGGTCGAGTGGGTGTTCGACGGCGATGCACAACATCATTACAAATTCAAAGAAATTGATAACAAACAAGGCACAGAAGCGATATTTCTGGCGTTTAAACAAGATTTTCAAGGTGACCGTGTATTAGCCTTGATGGTGGGCTTACAAACTATGCTTTTGCAAGCCCATGATAACAAAACAGATTTTTACCTCACCGACAGCATTGACCCGCAACACATCTACAACATGGCAAGAAACGTTGAAATTGCCGCATGGAAACTCTCAAATGCGCGCGATAGCCAAGGCAACCTTTTTTTGCTCAGCAATGAAATTGGCGATAAAGGCCACAATCTGTCGTTTGAACGCGAGTTCGGCAAAATTATTGGCAGTGCAGATTTATTTGCCATCACCTTGGCTGAAAAATCTCAACGTACCATCTCACGCGTGGTACAAAATTTAGCGACTGCGCTGTTTTTACCTTTTTAATACATTAGGTTTTCTCCAATAAAAAAGGAGCCGAAGCTCCTTTTTTATTTTTAATACTAATTTGAATTACTTTGCAGCTTCAGCAGCTGCGGCATCTTTTGCAGCTTGCACTGCATCAACTGCAACTTCTTTTGCTTCAGCAGCAGCTTCAGTCGTTGCGGCAGCAGCGTCGCTTGCTGCCTCTGTTGTCGCAGCGGCTGCGTCACCGGCAGCTTCTGTGGTTGCGGCAGCAGCGTCTTTAGCCGCATCGGATGTTGCGGCAGCAGCTTCGGTTGCAGCTTCAGTTGCAGTTGCTGCTGTTTCTTCCGCTTTTTTACAAGCAGTAAAACCAACAGTTAAAGCTAAGCTTAGTAATAACACTTTCAATAATTTGCTCATGTAGATTCCTTTGTTAATAAATGAAAAAAAGTCAGCTAAAATAACGAATTAGCCCAACGCCGCCCTGATGGATGAATTCTACTCCACCGATTATGTCAGAACAACCAAAATATGGTTTATCAATTAGCGCGTAATACCTCGTCCTTCAGTGCGAGGAAGTAAGAGCGAACGGCGAAGCCGTTAAATGCCACTGTCCATTGACTTTAAAATTAAAATGCTAAAATAGAACCATGCTAATTAGAAAAGCCTACAAGTTTGAACTCATGCCAAACGATGAGCAATCACTCGCCATGCGTCAATATGCAGGCTGTTGTCGTGTGGTGTATAACAAGGCTTTGGCATGGCAGAACGAACAATATCAGGCAGACAATACGTTTAAGTTCAGCTATAGCAAAATAGCCAACTTATTGCCACAATGGAAAACAGAACTTGCTTGGCTAAAAGATGCACCTAGTCAAACACTACAACAAGCCCTTAAAAACCTAGAATCCAGTTTCAGGAATTTCTTTGCCAAACGCGCTGACTTTCCCAAGTTCAAAAAGAAAGGCATAAGCGACAGCTTCCGCTTTCCGCAAGGCTTTAAGATTGAGCAACACAACAACCGTATCTTTCTACCTAAGTTAGGCTGGCTACGTTACCGCAATAGCCGAGAAATGCTAGGCACCCCCAAGAACATCACCATCACGCAAAAATGCGGCAAATGGTACGCCAGTATACAAACCGAGCGTGAAGTTGAGCAAACTGAGCACACCGCAACCAGCATGGTAGGTGTGGACGTAGGCATCACCAGATTTGCTACCCTCAGCACGGGACAAGTGTTTGAAGCAGTCAACAGCTTCAAACAAAAACAAACAAGGTTGGCGCGGTATCAACGTGCGTTAAGCCGCAAAGTTAAATTCAGCAGCCATTGGAAAAAACAGAAAGGTAAAATTACCCAGCTCCACAGCACCATTGCGAATATCAGGCAAGACTACCTGCACAAAACGACATCTACTATCAGCCAAAACCACGCCATGATCGTGATAGAAGATTTGCAGGTTAGCAATATGAGCAAGCGTGCTAAAGGCACCATTCAAACTAAAGGGCGGAACGTCAAAGCCAAGTCGGGCTTAAATCGTTCCATTCTTGACCAAGGCTGGTTTGAGTTCAGGCGACAGCTTGAATACAAGCAGGCCTGGGCAGGTGGTGAAGTGTTAGCGGTTAATCCGCGCAACACCAGCCGCAAATGTCCGTGTTGTAAACACGTAGCCAAAGAAAACCGCCTCACCCAAGCTAAGTTCGAGTGTGTGGAATGTGGCTATGCTGACAATGCTGATTTGGTCGGTGCAATCAATATATTAGCGGCAGGACATGCCGTGTTAGCGCGTGGAGTGACGGTGCAACAAGACCGCACAGTGAAGCGCGAACCCACTGAAGGTATCCGCAAATCATCGCGTGAACCCGTAGGAATCCCCGCTCTTTAGGGCGGGGAGGATGTCAAGAAACTTTCACTCTACGTAAATACACCTGATATTTGATGAATATGCCGTACATTATCACCAAAATAGCGCCAATTTCTAACAATACATTAAACTTGAGCCCAAGCATACGGTGATGAATAAATACATCCATATGATGAAAAGAAGCCGCGCGAATTAAAATAAAACTGCACAATAGCGCAATGCCAAGCCATGTCACTTTGTAAAGCCGCCAGGCATCTGCCAAAAAGCGGCGCACGCGCATAAGCACTGCCAGCATGCCAAACCCGAGCGTTGCAATAAACAGTACCTGCAAAGGCCGTCGGTAATCATACCAGCCTTGCTGATGTGCGGCTTCTCTAAGCGTTTGGGTAAACCACGTTTGCAAATCAAGTTGTTTATTGATACCGAGCAACAATAAAAATAGCGCCAAAAATAGCCAGAATTGATATCTGCCACCTGACTTTTTTTGCAAAAATGCCAAACGCGCACTCATGCACATGGCGATTGCATAAAACAGCACGGTTATCCAGCCAAAAACCGTTGGGTCGCCAATGCCGGGGTGCCATCGGCCGTCGGTCGTCGCAGCCAGCGCGACTTGATTTGGCAGTAACGCTAAGACAAAAAAACCGCAAATCACACTAAAACTATAGTTAAACATCCACTTTTGCATACACGAATTATAAAACAATCAAGCACTGGAAAAAACACCGAGAAAATTTCGCTGCCTTGCAAGCCTTTATTTACAAGGCTCACAGGGCAGCGAAAAAGGGTTAATCAAAAATTTACTTAAAAATTTACTTAAAAACTTAAGTTATTCTTGATTAATTTGTTGTCGTTGCTGGTGCTGGCGCAGGTGCAGGCTCGGCCACAAAAATTTCTACACGACGATTTTTTGCTTTATTGGCAGATGTGTCATTGGCCACCACCGGCTCATGCGAACCACGGCCATCAATCGCAATACGGTTTGTGGCAACACCTCTCGCCACAATATAATCGCGCACACTTGCTGCACGGTTGAGCGATAACGGATTATTGATTGCGTCACTTCCCGAACTATCAGTATGGCCAATAATCGTCACATTGCTGCTAGGATTGCTCACCAAACCTTTGGCAAAGGTATCCAAAATTGTTCTGAAATTTGGGTTGATGTCTGCGCGGCCCACATCAAATGATATATCACTTGGAATTTCTAATTTCAGGCGATTATCTTCCGTTTGCGTCACCGCTACACCAGTACCGGCTGTCGCCTCTTCCATTTGTTTTTTCTGCTCTTCTTGGCGCTTCGTCCATACGTTCCCAGCCACCGCGCCTGCCGCGCCACCTACCACGGCACCAATCGCCGCACCTTTACCTTTGCCCGCAATCGCGCCTACAACCGCACCGCCCGCAGCACCAATGGCCGCACCTTTTGCAGTGCCTTTTTGCGTTTCTGACATATTGGCACAACCGCCTAATACAAATGTTGCCAACACGGCACTGACTAATAGTTTTTTATGCATATTGATTCCTTAAAAAAACGGGTGAAATAACTCAAATATTGAACAAACGTGCTTGTTGCTGAAGATGAATGAAAAGAACTGGAAAGTCACTAAATAGATGACAAGCGTCACAACAAAACTAACGCACTACGATGAGATAAGTTTACCAAACTGACTGGTTAGAGATGTTAACCAAAGGTAATAATTGGTAACAAATTAAGCGCGTAAACGCACGAGAAAAATTTTATGCCCTGCGAGCCTTTATTTATAAGGCTTCCAGAGCATCGAAAAAGGTTGCATGTGAAAAATGTGGTTTTTTAATAAAAGACTAGCTCAAATATGTCAATATTAAATGGGTTTTGACTCTAAGTTCCCCTTCTACTGAGCCTGAGATTGCGCTGATTTTGGGAGGATTTCGGTAAGCGGCTGTTTGAGCCAAGTGACTTTTTTTGGCGAGTTTTCACATCAAAACAATTGCTTTAGCAATTCGTGATGATGGGGATGACCCTTGCGGTTACCGCTTGCCGTCCAAAAATCAGCGCAATCTCAGGAAACAAGCGGTAGGGGGTAGCCTTTCACAACCGACTTAGCGCTTTAGCGCTTAGCGAGGTTGGGGATGCCCCTTGCGGGTATTATTTGGTTTCTTTCTTTTGGCTAAGCAAAAGAAAGAAACTCGCCAGTCGCGCGAAAGCGACCATTGACATACGGCGCAATGCCTTTCAGTTATTGCGCCCTTACTAGCTAGATTTATTCTTTTGCACTGTAAACCCGTTACGTCCTCAATCTACAGCAACACCTTCTCAATCCCGCCATTATTTACCTTCTCCACATATTCCTGCAACCAATTCTCCCCAAGAATATGCTTCGCCATTTCTACCACAATATAATCCGCAGTAATGCCCGTATCTTCACCATAACGCGCTAAGCCTTGCAGGCAACTTGGGCATGACGTGAGAATTTTCACGGGCTGCTCAGGCGCACCAACGGTTAAGCCCATTTTCGCCATGCCACTTTCAAGTTCTTCTTGCTTGCGGAACTTCACTTGGGTAGCAATATCAGGCCGTGCTGCTGCAAACGTGCCACTTTCGCCGCAACAACGGTCATTCAGCGCAACGTCAGTGCCCATTAACGTGTTGGTGACTTCTAACGGTTTATAGGTTTTCATCGGCGTGTGGCACGGGTCGTGATACATATAACGCGTACCGGTAATGCCTTTGAGTTTTACGTCTTTTTCCATTAAATATTCGTGAATATCTAATAATCTGCAACCAGGGAATATTTTCTCAAACTCGTATTTTTGCAGTTGGTCCATGCACGTACCGCACGACACAATCACGGTTTTAATATCCAAGTAATTGAGCGTATTCGCTACACGGTGAAACAACACGCGGTTATCCGTGGTAATTTCTTGGCCTTTGTCGTGATTGCCTGCGGACGTTTGCGGGTAACCACAGCATAAATAACCCGGCGGCAATACTGTAATCGCGCCCACTTCATATAGCATGGCTTGCGTGGCTAAGCCCACATTTGAGAACAAACGCTCAGAGCCGCAACCGGGGAAGTAAAACACCGCCTCACTTTCCTCTGTTACCTTTTTCGGGTTACGAATCACCGGAATCATGTGGTCGTCTTCAATGCCCAGCATGGCGCGTGAGGTTTTAGACTGCATTTTTTTCGGCATGGGCCGATTAATAAAATGAATCACCTGTGATTTGATTTCTGCGCGACCCACCGTAGCTGGTGGACGTTTTTTATCTTTCAACAAACCAAACCGTTTAGCTAAAGTGTGCGCTAAGTTTTGTGCTTTGTAGCCCCAACCTATCATGGTGGTGCGCAAAAACTTAATAGTGGCAGGGTCTTTGGCATTTAAAAACCACATGCCAGCTGTAGTCCCTGCGTTAAACTTCTTTTTGCCTTGCTCGCGTAAAAAATTGCGCATTTTAATAGACACATCGCCAAAATCAATATCGACTGGGCAAGGTTTTTCACAACGATGGCAGATTGTGCAATGGTCGGCCACATCGTTAAATTCATCAAAATGTTTGAGTGAAATGCCGCGGCGCGTTTGCTCTTCATAAAGAAACGCTTCAATTAATAGTGACGTGCCCAAAATTTTGTTGCGTGGGCTATATAGTAAGTTCGCGCGAGGCACATGCGTACTGCACACAGGCTTACATTTGCCGCAACGCAAGCAGTTAGAAATATCATCGGCAATTTCGCCAATGGCTGATTGCTCCATGATAATAGATTCCTGCTCCAGCAAGCCAAAGCTTGGTGTGTAGGCGTTATCTAAACCAGAACCAGCCAGCAATTTACCTTTGTTAAAGTGGCCATTCGGGTCCACTTTATTTTTATAGGCAGTAAAAGTATCAATGGTCGATTGATCTAAAAACTCCATTTTGGTGATGCCAATGCCATGCTCACCAGAAATCACACCATTCAAGCTTTTTGCTAACGCCATCACGCGGTCCACCGCTGCATGGGCGTCTTGCATCATGGTGTAATCGTCAGAGTTTACTGGAATATTGGTGTGTACATTGCCATCACCCGCGTGCATGTGTAGCGCAATAAACACTCGGCTTTTTAGCACTTGCTTGTGAATTTCATCGCATTTATCGAGAATCTTTTGATACTCACGACCAGCAAAAATATCCGCCATCACACGTTTAAGTTCACGCTTCCAAGAAATGCGTAAATCATACGATTGCACAGCACGGAACAGACTTTCGTAATGGCTGAATGCTTGTCCTGCTTCACCTAGCACGTCCACTGGTGCATCCAGATTATCAAGTATTAAGCGCCAGCGTGTACGTAAATCACTCAGTAATTTAAGCGCCATCACCTGCTTGGTTTTTACCATCGCTACATCGGCATTGCCGTCTTCATCGGCTTGCAGTGGCAGCTCCCCTTGCATAAAGACTTCTAAGGCATCTAACAACTTAAGTTTGTTTTTAATGCTTAGTTCAATATTGATGCGCTCAATACCATCAGAATAATCGCCCAATCGCGGTAATGGAATAACCACGTCTTCATTAATTTTAAATGCGTTGGTATGTTTGGCAATGGCCGCCGTGCGTGCACGGTCTAACCAGAACTTTTTGCGCGCTTCAGCTGACACCGCAATAAAGCCTTCGCCATCACGGGCGTTACACATCCGCACCATGGCGGACGCCACTTCACCCACAGCATTTTCATCATCCGAGGCAATATCGGCAATCAACACCATTTTTGGGCGTTGCTGGCGCGCGGCCTTGGTGGCGTAGCCGACCGCTTTGATGTAGCGCTCGTCCATGTGTTCCAAACCCGCCATAATCACAGCGGGCTCTTTTTTGGCTGTTGCATCGAGGTAATCTTTAATCTCGACAATCGCAGGCACGGCGTTTGACACGTTGCCAAAAAATTCCAGCGCAATGGTGCGTACATGCTTGGGCATACGGTGCAAAATAAACGTTGCAGAAGTAATTAAACCATCGCAGCCTTCTTTTTGAATGCCGGGCAAGCCAGATAAAAACTTATCTGTTACATCTTTACCTAAACCGACTTTTCTAAAACTAGGGCCAGGAATTTCCAGCACTTGCGGTTCGGCCAACAAGGTTTTCATGTCTTCTGCAAAGCGGCTAATTTTGAAGCGTGCTGTTTCGATGTCATGAATTTTGCCTAGATTATGGTCTAGCCGCTCAACTTCCATCCAGTCACCGTCTGGTGTCACCATACGCCATGAGGCCAAATTATCTAAAGCCGTACCCCATAACACCGCTTTCTTACCACCGGCGTTCATTGCCACATTACCGCCAATACAACTCGCGTCAGCTGAAGTTGGGTCGCAAGCAAATTCTAGACCTGCATCACTCGCCGCCTCCATCGCGCGACGTGTTACGACACCTGCGCCACATTCAATGGTCGCCACTTGTCTTGCCACACCAGGCAACGTGCGCATTTGCACGCCTGAATGGCGGTCTAGTTTTTCAGTGTTAATCACGCAAGAAAGTGGCGTTAATGGAATAGCGCCTCCAGTATAGCCAGTGCCACCGCCCCTAGGGATGATAGTAAGCCCTAACTCAATACTTGTTCGCACCAGCGCCGCTATCTCTTGCTCGGTGTCCGGATTCAGCACCACAAAGGGGTACTCTACGCGCCAATCAGTGGCATCTGTGACGTGTGATACGCGCGCTAAGCCATCAAACTGAATATTATCTTTACGTGTGATTTTACTAAACTTACTAAGCGCTTTTTTACGCAAATCATAGGTTTGGCGAAAATCTTCCGCAAACTTCTCAACCGCAAGCTTTGCCGCCGCCACCAGTTTTTGTACTTTTTCATTGGCTGTACCATTGGTATTGCGTGCATCAATGGCAGCTATCCGATGATGCAGCGCATCAATCAATGCTTTACGGCGCTTTGGATTTTCTAGCAAATCATCTTGCAAGTAAGGGTTACGCGTCACTACCCACAAGTCACCTAGCACTTCAAATAACATGCGCGCTGAACGGCCTGTTTTACGCTCTGCACGTAACGCATTGAGCACCTGCCAAATGTCCTCGCCCAGAAACCGAATAACGATTTCGCGGTCAGAAAACGAAGTGTAGTTGTAAGGAATTTCGCGTAAGCGCGCTGCAGGTTGATGTTCTGCGTGAGAAATACTGCCAGGAAGAGGTGCGTTCATTTTCTTGTTTAATAAACAGCCAAACGATTAAAGATATGCATTATAACATGCAGAAACCCAGCGAATAAGCGCGACCATGTTGTGGGTATTCAGCAATAGGCTTTTAACTAATATTTTCCCAAAATTTGTGATATTGCTCACAAACTCACATGCATTATTTTTTACAAACTAAGGTAAACTCTTTATTTGAGTTAACTATCATCGAGCAAGGTTATACCGCCATGTTATGGATTAAAGCGCTACATATTATTTTTGTCACCAGCTGGTTTGCCGGCTTATTCTATTTACCTAGACTCTTTGTAAACCATGCCATGGTGACCGATGAGGCCACATCAGCGCGCTTAACACTCATGGAAGCTAAACTTTATCGCTTTATGTTGCCATTAGCCGTTCTAGCGCTTATTTTTGGATTATGGTTATGGCTTGGCTACGGCATCACTGGGCGCTGGATGCATCCTAAGCTGACATTGGTAGCCATTCTTATTGGTTACCATTGGTATTGCGGCAAACTGTTAAACGATTTTAAGCACAATAAAAATCAACGCAGTCACGTATGGTATCGCTGGTTTAATGAAGTGCCAGTGATTGTGCTTACAATAGTCGTGATACTGGTTGTTGTTAAACCTTTTTAATTCACCATAAATTCAAAAGGTAATAGTGATGGATATTTTTAATTCTGAGTGGTTGATCCGCATGCTGGAAAAATCCAGCAATACCCCGCAAGGTCGCATCCTCAACCTTTTTGATATTTTGGGCGACTGGCTTGCAGCGCCTAATCTACATGTCATTCTTTCTGCACATATTTCCTCTCACGACTTATTGACGAATTATTTAAGCAAACAAGCAACTGCAATGCACGCAGCTAGCCCTGAAATTCTGGCAGAGCATATCGCCCTCATTGCCCACAATGCCGCGCTTCAAACCGCTTCTGAACCAAATGGCAACCACCTGAAGCATGCGAAAGTTGCCGCAAACGCGCTTATTTTGGCGCAAACACAAAAACAGTGGGCTTCGCCAAAGTCCATCCACTCAAAGCGTACTATTTATGGCATCGCTGCAAGTTTTTTTGTGGTTGGTCTGACGATTGCTTGGCTACCCACATTCTTACAAACCAGTTCGCAACAAAACATCGTTGTTGCATTAGATGTGATGCGCAAAGACAATTCGACCGAAATAAAAACTGCTGCGTTTGCAAGCAACTCAAAAAATCTAAGTTTAAGCGCCCATGAGGCGGCGACGATGTATGCCAAATATGAGCAAATGCGCAATGGCACTTGCCAGTTTCCTGAGGCGATTCAAATTCCTGACAGAGACAAAGCCGTTTATCTAGAAAATGTCGTGGGCGGAAAACTGCCATCCAACTTAAAAGATTTAGCCACTGCAAATATTTATTTAGAAAAAGTACGTTGCAACTTTACCCCAATGCTCATGGCCAATTCTGTAGGCTGAAGCATAATAAACATTGCAAACACTCTATACAGGTTAGTATAATCATCACATGATTTCATTACGTGAAAAAATACTCAATACTGCAAGTAACCTGTTTCAAACGCAGGGAATCAACTCGACTGGTGTAGACACGATTGTGGCGGCGGCTGGCACCACTAAAATGACGCTGTATAAATATTTCACCAGCAAAGAGAATTTAATTTTGGCTGTGCTTGAAAAAGGTCACCAGGATTTTCAAACTTGGCTCAATGATAATCTGAATGCCAGTACAAAAAAACCCAGCGAAAAGCTGCAAATTTTATTTGATTTTATTGAAGAATGGGTCACATCACCTAACTTTAACGGTATGGGCTTTATTAAGGCATCTGCCGAGTTTCCAAGTGAAGAGAATGCTGTGCATCAACTGTCTTCTGAGCAGTCACGCCAATTCAGGCAATATATCAGCACGCTAGCGACTGAAGCCAACATTCATGATGCAGATGGTTTAGCATTGCAGCTTTCATTGTTGTTTGAAGGGGCCGTACAGGCCGAACAAATGAAGCGTGGTTCAGGCGCAATTAAGTATGCAAAAACTGCCGCAAAAATCTTAATTGACGGTGCAAAAAAAGCAAGTTGACCCAGCAATAGACTAAGCTTAAGCTAAACTTGGCACTTGTACCAACTGGCTTTAAGCGGCTTTATGCAGGATAATAGCTTTTTTCACACTTCAAGCGCTTTTTATGTCTACTCTCATCTGCGGTTCACTGGCTTTTGACACCATCATGGTGTTTCAAGATCAATTTAAAAACCATATCCTCCCCGATAAAATTCACGCACTCAGTGTGGCATTTTATGTGCCGGAAATGCGTCGTGAATTTGGTGGCACGGCAGGTAACATTGCCTACAACTTGCAGCTATTAGAAGGCAACCCGCTGATTATGGCCACTGTGGGTGAAGATTTTGGCACGTATACCACATGGCTGCATCACAACAAACTCAATACCGCGCACATTAAAACCATTCCGCAAAGCTTTACGGCACAAGCATTTATTACGACTGACACAGACGATAATCAAATCACCGCATTTCATCCGGGTGCGATGGTCGAATCACATCAAAACAGTGTAAATGATGTTAAAAGCGTGAAACTTGCGATTATTGCCCCTGACGGGCGTGATGGCATGTTCCAGCATGCGCGCGAGTGTTTTGAGGCTGGCATTCCCTTTATGTTTGACCCGGGCCAAGGCCTGCCCATGTTTAACGGTGAAGAATTGCTCCATTTCATTGAGATGGCGGACTATTTAGCAGTGAACGATTATGAATCCCAAATCATTCAAGATAAAACAGGACTCACGCTACTACAACTGGCTGAAAAAGTGAAAGCGCTTATCGTCACATTAGGGGGAAGCGGCTCGCATATTTATGCCGACGGTCAACGTTTTGACATTCCCTGCGTTAAGGTTGAAAAGATTGTAGATCCAACAGGCTGTGGCGATGCCTACCGTGCAGGCTTGCTTTACGGCATTGCCAGAGGCTGGGATTGGCCAACTTGCGGTAGATTAGCTTCAACCATGGGCGCAATTAAAATTGAGAGCCGTGGTGGCCAAAACCACAAACCAACGCGCGATGAAATTGAAACCATTTACACCCTTGCGTTGCTGAACGATGTGAAACTGGATTAGTCGAACCGCTTGAGTGTAGACATTCTTATTTTTGAATTTTTAACTTAATTTTTATGGGAGCACAAAGTGAAATTAATGCAATTATTCACCATTGGTTTAATTAGCGTCTTTCTTGGCGCATGTGCAAGCTCAAACTCTGGCAGTGTTTATAGCCGCGACGATGCACGCAAGGTACAAACGGTTAAAACGGGTGTGGTAGAAAGTGTACGGCAAGTTAAACTTGAAGGCACTAAATCGCCCGTTGGTACAGTCGCAGGTGGCGCAGTTGGTGGCATTGCTGGCGGCTCTATTGGGCATGGCCGTGGCAGCGCTGTTGGCGCCGTGGTGGGCGCTGTAGCCGGTGCATTGGCGGGCGCCGCGCTTGAAGAAGGCGTGACCCGCAAAGATGCGCTTGAAATTACCGTTAAATTAGATGGTGGCGGCCTTATTGCGATTGTGCAAGAAGCAGATGAACCCTTTAATATCGGCGAAAACGTGCGCATTATTGAAAACGGCAGCACTTCGCGCGTTTCGCATTAAAACTTTCCAAATCACAAATTTGGTGATGTGTGCCATGCATCACCAAAGCTTTCTTCTAAATCAAGCGCACTGTCAATAAAGCGTCATATTTCTTTCACCATCTGTTCACATTGCTTCATTAAAGTCTCTTTGATTTCATAAGAGGAGCATTTTAATGATTCACAACGAATTTCAACTATCACACAACACCGAGCGCAACGCAAAAGCGGCGCGCCTGAGCATTAGCATTGCACGTACGCAATCTGAAATTGAACAAGCACAGCGCTTACGCTATAAGGTATTTGCCGAAGAAATGGGCGCGCAACTGCTTGGCACTGGCGGGCTTGATGTTGATGGTTTTGACCAATACTGCGAGCACCTGATTGTACGCGATAATGAAACGAACCAAGTCATTGGCACTTACCGCATTTTAAGCCCTGAAAGAGCCTTTGATGCCGGCGGTTATTATTCTGCCGGTGAATTTGACCTGACACGCATTGCGCATTTATTCGACCGCACCGTAGAGGTGGGCCGGGCTTGTGTACATCAAAACTACCGCAATGGCGGCACAATCACAATGTTATGGGCTGGTTTGGCGCAATACATGCAGGCACATCAATATGAGTTTATGATTGGTTGCGGCAGCATCAGTATGGCCGATGGCGGCCACGCGGCGGCGAGTTTATACCAACGCTTACAAGATGAATATTTATCGCCACTTGAATACCGTGTGTTTCCGCGTAATCCATTACTGAATGCTTCATTACAGCATAATCTGCAGGTGGCCTGCCCACCTTTAATTAAAGGTTATTTAAGGCTTGGCGCGTATATTTGCGGCGAACCAAATTGGGACCCATTTTTCAATACTGCGGATATGCTGGTGATGTTGCCACTATCAAGAATTAACCCAAGATATGCCGCGCATTTTTTAAAATAACACGACTCAAATAATATTAGCTTTTTTAAAGCACCTGTATGACGGACGCAAATAAGCAACGCATCGGAATAAATAGTCTAAAATGGCAACTGTGATTTCAAACAACAGATTGCCAATCATCAACACAAGCGGCCACACCAGCAAGCTCACGCGCTACTATAGAATAGGCCGCGTAACCGCACACACTTTTGTTGCGGTGCTGGCCGTAAGTGCTATTTTTCCCGTTGCGAGTAAACGGGTAAAATCAACCCTGACCAAATGGTGGTGCAGGCGCTTGCTTACCACTTTAAACATGCGCATCACCACGCATGGCCATTCACCTTTGCCAAATAGCAACATGCGAAGCACCATGGTGGTCGCCAATCATATTTCATGGACAGATATTCACGCACTCAACAGCATTGAACCGCTGCGATTTATTGCAAAATCAGAAATCAGCCACTGGCCAGTGTTTGGCTATTTGGCCAGAAAAGCCAATGTGCTGTTTATTGACCGCAATAAACGCCACGATGCTGGTCGCATTGTGCATAAAACGGCTAAAAGCCTAGAAGAAGGAGACAATTTATGCCTGTTTCCTGAAGGCACCACCACCGATGGCACAAAGCTAGTGCCTTTTAAAAGCAGCATCATTCAGGCCGCTATTCATGCAAAAGCCACCATTCAGCCTGTGGCGATTCGCTACCCAACGGCCGATGGAACCATTAACACCCACATTGCCTATGCGGGCGACACAACGATGAAGGAATCTATGCAGCAATTATTGATGCAGAAAAACCCAACCGTTGAATTGCACTTTTTAGCGCCGATTGATTTGGCAAATATAGATGAAACCTTCTTAGACCGCCGAAAGCTCACCCAACACATCGAGCAGTTGATTAAAGAAAAATTAGATTTTTAGTGGGCCTAAACGCTTGCATTTGCTCACTAAAATATCATCAATTCAAGCTTAAAATTTCCCGAGAAAAAAATAATGCTCTGGAAGCCTTATAAAAAAAGGCTCGCAGGGCATCGAAAAAGGTTGCAGGTTAATTTTCAATCTGATTCATGCTTTTTAAGCTTCATCGATTTGTCGAGCGGATGCGACTCAACTTGTGTAATTGCTTTGGTTTCTAAGTTCATTGCCGTCAGTTGACCGCCCCACAAGCAGCCCGTATCGAGCGCGTAAACATTGTTTCTTTGTTGTAAACCGAGCGCTGACCAATGACCAAAAATCACATTTACCGCTTGCGAAGCACGCTTTGGCACATCAAACCACGGCATATAACCTTGCGGAATATCAGGCAGTTCGCCTTTAAAATTAAACTCCATTTCGCCTTTTTTTGTACATACGCGCAAACGCGTCATCGCGTTGGTAATTACGCGCAGGCGGTCTAGGCCAATTAAATCATCATGCCAATAGTCTGGCTGATTACCATACATGCTTTCTAAAAACCTCAAATAATCAGCCCCTTGCAAGGCGGCTTCAACTTCTGCCGCGTAACTGATGGCCTGCTGTGCAGACCACTGCGGCAACAAACCAGCATGCACCATTAAGTAATCATCTTGTTGATAAGCCAAGTGCTGGTGGCGTAGCCAATCAAGCAATACTGACGCATCTTCTGCTAGCAACAACGCCTCTAACGTATCGCCTCTTTTGGCTTTTACAAACCCAGCAGCCACCACTAATGTGTGTAAATCATGATTGCCAAGTACTACTTTTAGGCAATTTTGATGCGCCACGCACCAGCGCAATACTTCGAGCGAACCGCTACCGCGATTGACTAAATCTCCCACCAGCCAAAGCTGGTCAGTCTTTGGGTTAAATGCAATGCGCGCTAACAGCGCCTGAAAAGCATGGTAGCAGCCTTGTATATCGCCAATGGCGTAAGTGGTCATGAATTAATTACCATTAAAAAAGCCACTTAATTGCTTAAGTGGCTTGTGGATTTTTTCAATTGACAGAATACGTGCAGTTTTAAAAACCAGCACCAGCCTCATTTGCCATATATTTTACCGCACCGGCAACTTCAGTATCACTCAAACTGGCATTGCCCCCTTTTGCCGGCATGGTACGAATACCATTGACTGCATTCTTCACCAAAGTGTCATATCCTTGTGCAATGCGAGGCTCCCATTGACCTTTGTCGCCAAATTTTGGTGCATTCATCAGCCCTGTGCCATGACACATCGCACATACGGCTTTATACACTTCTTCGCCAGATTTACCTGCGGCAGGCGCTGCTGTGTCAGTCACTGCTGCAACCGCAGCCGGTGCCGCTTCAACTGCAGGTGCCACCTCTGTAGCTTTTGAAGCCACGGCTTTAAAGTCTGCCCCTGCTAAATTGGCCATATGCACCACAGCGTTAGTGACTTCAGTATCTGAAAGTGAAGAATTACCACCCTTTGCCGGCATAGTTCGCACGCCATTAATAGCGTTATGTACCAATGTGTCGTAACCTTGAGCAATGCGTGGTTTCCAAGCGTCTTTGTCACCAATTTTTGGTGAATTCATCAACCCACCCGCATGGCAAGCTGAACAAACCGCTGCGACCACTTCTTCACCGCTTTTATCCACATGCGGACCTGCGGCGGCACTTGCCACCTCAACCTGTGCAACAGGTTTAATATTCGCCTCAACTTTTGCAACTGCGGCTGTATCTACCGCTTCAGGTGTAGCACCACTGAAAGATTTTGCCAATAGCGCAATCAGCAAGGTAAATGCCAAAATAGTGCCGGCAATGACCAAAATTAATTGCCATAAACTTGAGCTTTTATACTCGTTATCTTTATTGCTCATAACAGTGAATCCCAAATGAAAATTGAAGTGAATCATATTATACCTACACTTTAGCCCAAGGCAAAAGTTACAGCAAAGATTACACTTTGATTTGCTATAATGCCTGCTTGATAACGCGCCCGTAGCTCAGTTGGATAGAGTGTTGGTTTCCGAAGCCAAAGGTCACAGGTTCGACTCCTGTCGGGCGCGCCATATTTAACAAGATAAGCCGAGATAGTGTTTACTAACTTAGATTATCTTGTGCCCATTCTGTGCCCATTTCGTGCCCATTCTGTGCCCAATTATTTTTTTAAAATGACGACTTTTCATTACATTGACCATTGGTTACATGTGCCTATCTTCAGCAAAAATGTATTTAAAATTAAAACTGACCTTTGGTTACATGCGCCCAATTTTTTAACCTCGAATGAGTAAGTTGGGGACAAAGCGGTCAACAAATATTATTGCTCAACTTGTACTAACTACAGAGAACAGAAGAATATCTAATAGATGTTGACAATAGTTAGCCAGCTAACTACAATGACTTTATGCTTCAACTAAAAGACCTTCCGGACGCAAAAGTCCTCAGAAAATTCGCCGAACGATATGAAGATATGGACTCACGCTCAGTGACTCACTTTTTGAACATTCTTCGTATCGGTACTGAACTTGCTGAATCTTTAGATCGTTTTCTTGCCAAACATGGATTGCTCCAAGGCAGATGGTGGGTGCTTATTTTGCTAATGCGTGAAGATGATTTGACTTCTACTCCTTCTGAGTTAGCTGAGAAGGCAGGGGTTAGTAGAGCCACGATGAGTGGGCTGATTAACGGCTTATTGCGAGATGGCTTAGTTGCTCGTAAGGAAGATAACGAAGACCGCAGAAGCTACTCAATCCGGCTTACTGCTGCAGGGCAAGACAAACTAGATGAAGTAATGCCTGATTATTACCCGCGAGTCAAAAAGATGATGAACGCTATTCCAGTGCAACAGAGAGAAGATTTGCTAAAGCAGCTAATACTCTTGAAAGAGCAAAGCAAAGTATTTGATTGATTTTTTTTGGCCATATAGTTAGGCGGCTAATTAATTATAAATTGAACGGTATTATTTAAATTTTTAACCCTTTAGGAGATACAAATGAATAACAGATCAATCATTGAAGCAGCCAATGCTAAATGGAACAAGGCACTCAATAGCGGCAACGTTAAGGAGCTGGCTGCACTTTATACAGAGAATGCCACTCTCTCACCAGGAAATGGGAAGACTCTAGTAGG